>Ga0209292_1000408_pt1 | contig 57035 bp, 51 predicted proteins | sample GOMGulsemesocosm_2_FD_184634 | JGI IMG/M metagenome (GOLD analysis project Ga0209292, IMG submission 184634) | Methane-oxidizing microbial communities from mesocosms in the Gulf of Mexico - GOM9C Gulf of Mexico (SPAdes) (version 2) | ecosystem: Environmental > Aquatic > Marine > Cold seeps... | reverse complement strand
GCGTCGCTATACTCTTATTTTTCCACTATTAGATCCTTATCAGAGACCCGAATGAATCAATCTCGCGGAAATCTTTTCATTCTTTCAGCACCGTCTGGCGCTGGAAAATCAACCTTATATAAAGCCTTACTTGCTCAAGACGAACAAGTACGTATTTCTGTCTCCCATACCACTCGTGCAGCGCGCACAGGTGAAGAAGATGGCAGAGAATATTTCTTTATTGATGCAGATAACTTCCTCGATATGATTGCTGAGGATGCCTTTGTTGAGCACGCACAAGTGTTTGATAATTATTATGGCACCTCGAAAAAAGCCATCGCTGAGATGCTTGATCAGGGTCTGGATGTGATTTTGGAAATCGATTGGCAAGGGGCGCGTCAAGTTCGCGAGCTGTACCCTGATGCTTTGAGTATTTTTATCCTACCGCCTTCAACAAAAGCGTTAGATGATCGCTTGCGTGGTCGTGGTACGGATTCGAACGAAGTAATTGAACGCCGTATGTCCAAAGCGGTGAGCGAGATGTCACATTATGATGAGTATGATTATGTCATCATCAATGATGATTTGGACGACGCTTTAGCTCAAATGCAGGCCGTTTTTACGGCTATGCGTAATAGAAGACAACTTATTGCACAAAAACATGCAGATCTTATCAATGATCTCTTGTCTTTGTGAGAAGCGGTTAAGTAGAATTAGAACATTCATGAATTAAATAGGTAGAGATCAAGATGGCTCGAGTTACTGTAGAAGATTGTTTAGAAAATGTTGATAACCGCTTTCAGTTGGTTATGGTTGCAGCAAAACGTGCTCGCCAATTAGCTAACGGTGGTAAAGAGCCTAAAGTTGATGTCGAAGAAGACAAATTTACGGTTGTTGCTTTACGTGAAATTGCAGCAGATGTAATCAATGCTGGCAATGTTGATCAGCAAGACCAACCGATTCACGAGTTTTAATTTATGGTATCGCTCGTTTCAACTTTTTTAGCTTACTGTTGAGGTGAGCGATGTATACCATTGAAGATTTAGCCTCAACCCTGATTAAGTACTTGCCTTATGAGCAAGTCGCTCAAATCAAACGCGCCTATTATTACGCCGAACAAGCCCATGACGGTCAACGTCGTAAAAGTGGTGAACCTTATGTGATTCATCCTTTGGCTGTGGCGCAAATTTTGGCCGAGTTCCGCATGGATTGTGATGGCCTAGTTGCCGCACTATTACATGACGTTATTGAAGACACGGGGATTAGCCGTGAAGCCTTAACCGAACAATTTGGTGAAGGGGTGGCAGCACTGGTTGATGGGGTTAGTAAGTTAACCCATCTCGAGTTTAATAGTCAGCTCGAAAAACAGGCCCATAACTTCCAGAAAATGGCGATGGCCATGGCCGATGATATTCGTGTCATTCTGGTTAAGTTAGCCGACAGATTACACAATATGCGCACGCTGGATTCTATGCCAGCCCATAAGAAGCGTCGTATTGCCCGCGAGACTCTCGACATTTATGCACCGATAGCCAATCGCTTAGGTATGTACAATGTTCGCATCAATTTAGAATCCCTTGCTTTTCAAGCCTATTACCCAATGCGGGCAAAAATGCTTAACCGTGCGATTATTAAGAAGTACGGTCAACGCATTAAGGATACACAAAAGTTAGGCGGTTATTTACAGTCTGAATTGGCGGCTGACTATATTGAAGCCGAGATCAGTATTCGCGAAAAACACATCTATAGCATTTATCAAAAAATGCAGCAAAAACGCCGCTCTTTAGGCGAGATAATGGATGTGGTTGGGGTCCGTATTGTGACCGACAAACATGATTCTTGTTACCGTGTTCTGGGTGTCATTCACTCTCTCTTTAAGCCAGTTGAAGGTCGTTTCAAAGACTATATCGCTGTGCCTAAATCCAATGGTTATCAGTCTTTGCATACCACGGTTGTGGGCACTAGCGGCCTACCAATGGAAGTGCAGATTCGTACCAAAGAGATGGACATGGTGGCAGACAATGGTATTGCAGCCCATTGGGCGTACAAATCGACCAATGCCGGTGCCAGCAATAGCCATGACAGAGCGACAAAATGGGTTAAGAGCCTCTTAGAAATTCAACAAAAAGCCGGTAATGCCATCGAGTTTGTTGATAATGTTAAAAATGATCTCTTTCCCGATGAGGTGTATGTCTTTACCCCTGATGGTGAGATTGTCGAACTTCCTACGGGCGCGACTCCTGTCGATTTTGCCTATGGGGTTCACACTGAAATCGGTAATACCTGTATTTCTTGTCGTATTAACCGACGTCTTTCTCCGTTAAGTACCCAATTAGAAAGTGGCCAAACGGTTGAGATTATTACCGCTAAAAAAGCCCAGCCCAATGTGGCTTGGTTAAGCTTTGCGATTACCGGTAAAGCGCGCGCCAATATTCGTCATTACCTAAAAGACAAACAACGTGAAAACGCCATTGTTATTGGTGCTCGCCTATTAAACCGTTCATTGAATACCTTTAAAGCGAATATTGAAAACCTGACAAAAGAACAGATTGACCAGGTACTGGTTCATTACAGCCTTAATTCTATGGATGATTTATTAGAATCTATTGGTAAAGGCCGTCATGTGGGTTATTTAGTTTCACGTCAGTTATTCCCACACTTTAATGAAGAAGAGCTCATTTCACCTGCTTCTTTCAAGGTGAATGGTTCAGAAGGCATGTTGTTATCCTATGCCAAGTGCTGTTCTCCAATTCCTGGTGACCCTATTGTCGGTTTTGTTCAGGTTGAAAAAGGCATCATTATTCATCATCAAAGTTGCCCAAATATCCAAGATCATTTAACTCAGCCAGAACGCTATATTCACATGGCGTGGGGTAAAGAGATCGAAGAAGACCTGAATATCAGCTTGATCGTCAGTTATGTGAATGAACGTGGTGCTGTGGCTAAGATAGCAAGCTCTATCAGTGATACGGATTATCAGGTTTCTAACCTGGATATTATTGAAAGGGGAAGAGTCAGTCGCTTACGTCTAAGCATTACTATTTCAAGTCGGATAGGATTAGCCGATGTCATGCGTCGTATTAAAGCAGTTCGCTGTGTCGAGAAAGTAATACGCGAGACGATAGTGTCACGTTAGCGAGAGCCTTTCTCGTTATCACTGAAGTTAATTATAAAAGCCTCTTAGAAGGCGATAACACGATGAGGAAATAGAGATGTCCAAGCAAGTGATTCATACAGACCAAGCACCACAGGCAATCGGCCCTTATTCTCAAGCGGTTCGTGCCGGTAATACCGTTTATCTTTCTGGTCAAATTCCATTAGTACCTGAAACAATGGAAATCATTAGTGACGACATATCTGAGCAAACGACTCAGGTATTCAAAAACCTACAAGCGGTTTGCGAAGCAGCCGGCGGCTCTCTACAGGATATTGTTAAACTCAATATCTTTATGCCTGATCTAGGTAACTTTAATACGGTCAACGAAGTGATGATGCAGTTCTTCAGCATCCCTTACCCAGCACGTGCTGCTGTAGGTGTCCGTGCATTACCTAAAAATGTACATATTGAAATTGAAGGTGTGATGGTACTAGAAGACTAGTTCTTCTTACGCCCAACCTTAAAAAGGCCAAGGTTTCTATGAAACCTTGGCCTTTTTGCATTCTATTAACGCGGTTTTCTAATCCTTAATCCTCTGGCTTTACATAGTCTTCTAATAACGACTGATAGCCTTGCACATAACTGGGATAGATAAACTGATAACCTAAGTTCTGTAGTGCATGAGAACTTAGCTGCTTGCCTTTATTTGGAATAGCATCACTTACCCTGAGTTCAGGGTTTATTACTTGCTTGACTGCCATCTGTGCCGCTACCCAGTTCCATCTGTGCCGCTACCCAGTTGACTAGCTCCCATTGGCTCACTGGCGCCTGATCTGAACCTATATACAAGGGATCTAAACTAGCACCTGCAAGACGTACATTCGCCAAAAAGACAAGGCTAGCAACACAGTCATCCCGGTGAATACGGTTAGTCCACTGGTTCGCACCACTGAAACCTTGCCCTTGCGCAATCTTGTCTAATGTACGGTTACGTCCTGGCCCATAAATACCCGAAAATCGGACCACGCTATGGCTAAGCTCACCCTGCAACCAAACATTTTCAGCCTGTTGCAACACCTTGGCAGTGACAGAGCTGGGTAGAGCGGGTGTGGATTCATCTAAACCGCATAAGCCATCTTGTTCACTGCCATAGACACTGGTACTCGAGATAAAGAAGACATGGGGCCCATCTTGATTTGCCATGGTCAGGTAAACATCGTTAAGGCGCTGCGAGGTAGCTAGATAAGCGGCGTCATAAGCTGCTTGAGTACGACCTTGGGGTGTCATAATAAGATAGATAATATCGACTTTCGGAAAAGCGACCTCTGGTAACTCGGTGATATCACCGACTAACCCTGTGACTCCCGCCGGAAATTCATTTTTAGAACGACGTATGGCGTGCACTTGATGACCTTGTTCGACCAGCTTTAGAGCAATACCACTGCCTAGATCGCCACATCCTGCGATTAAAATACTTGCCATAATAAGGCTCCCTCACCGTAAATAAACTGATCTTAATATTATACTTTATCAAAAATTACTTTATCATAGTTATTAACAATCGATTCTATTTTATAGGCTAACTTTATGACGCTCACTGAACTTAAATACATTGTCATGCTCGCTAAAGAACAACATTTTGGCCGTGCAGCAGAGGCATGTCATGTCTCTCAGCCGACCTTAAGTGTGGCCGTTAAAAAGTTAGAAGAGGAATTAGGTACTGCCATCTTTGAGCGTTCAAAAAGTGCGGTTTATATCACCCCACTGGGTCAGCAAATTGTTGATCAGGCAAAACGAGTAATGGAACAAGCCAATGTCATTAAAGAGTTGGCCTCTTCTGGTCAAAATCAATTAAAAGGACCGATCAAGGTGGGTGCTATCTATACCATAGCACCTTATTTATTCCCTCATATGATTCCTTTTTTGCATCAGTTCACCTCAGGTATGCCATTGATTATTGAGGAAAATTTAACTGAAAATCTTAGACCTAAGCTGAGAAATGGTGAACTAGATGCCATTATTGTTGCGCTGCCTTTTAAAGAGCCTGATGTCGTCACTCAGCCTATTTATGAAGAAGAGTTTGTGGTACTTATGCCTAAAAATCATAGCTGGACTAGGCTTACTCATATTGAGACATCACAATTGAGCACAGACAACCTTTTGATATTAGGTAAAGGACACTGTTTTAGTGATCAAGTGACCGAAGCCTGCCCTATTCTCAATGAAGATGAGTACGGTACAGCTCGTACTATCGTCAATGGCAGCTCACTTGAGACCATACGTTATATGGTGTCTTCTGGCCTAGGGGTAACCGTATTACCTAAATCTGCCGCGACTAATATTAATTCGGATCTTTTAGAAGTGCGCCCGTTTGCTCACCCAGCACCCAAGCGCACCGTTGCACTTGCTTGGCGCGCGAGTTTTCCACGACCACAAGCAGTGGATGCTTTAAGTCAGTCAATTCGTGATGCTTACCAGCACTTTCCCATTTAATTCGATCTATTGTTAATGGCCGAAACCCTGTTTCGCCCTAAGGAGCCCTATGGATTCTCTTGAATGTGTTGCTGTCACTGAACTTAAAGGTGTCGGTGCAGCACTTGCTGAGAAATTACAGAAACTGCATATCGAAACCTTGCAGGATTTGATTTTTCACCTGCCCATTCGCTATCAAGACAGAACTCGAGTGCTCCCTATCGGCCAACTTAAGTTTGGTGATGAGATAGTCGTTGAAGGTAAGGTCAGTAGCTGTGAAGTACAAATGGGGAAAAGACGCAGTTTAGTCTGTCGTATTCGAGATGATTCGGGCTCCCTATGTTTACGATTTTTTCATTTTAACGCCAGTCAAAAGAAGCAGTTCGAATCTGGTAACGCCATACGTTGTTTTGGCGAAGTCAGACGAGGCAGCACAGGTTTAGAGATGTTTCACCCTGAATACCAGCTAGTGAGTGATGACTGGCAGGCGGGAGAAGATAGGCTCACTCCTATTTACCCTTTAACCGAGGGTATTACCCAAAATAAGATTCGTCTCTTGTGTGAGCAAGCTCTGGAGCACCTGTCTCCTTATAATCTACAAGAGTGGTTGCCAGAGCAGATTCGCCAAGAATTTCAACTGCCAGCACTTTACGATGCGGTAAAATATCTACACCAACCTCCCACTGATGCCAATATAGAAGAGCTCAAAGCAGGCTCACATCCGGCCCAATATAGACTCTCATTTGAAGAGCTTCTCGCCCATCAATTAAGCCTCATAGGCAAGAAGTTTAAAGCGAAAGAAGATTCATCTATCATACTTAATGAGCCCGGTGAGATTCTCGATAAGTTATTAAAAACATTGCCATTTTCACCTACTGGTGCACAAAATCGCGTGGTCGGTGAAATCCTTGAAGATCTAAAACAAGGGCATCCTATGTTACGTCTGATTCAGGGTGATGTAGGCTCAGGCAAAACCTTGGTTGCCGCTATGACAGCCGCCGTATTTGTCGCCCAAGGTTTGCAGGTTGCCATCATGGCGCCGACTGAAATTCTGGCCGAGCAGCATTTGGCTAATTTCAGCCAGTGGTTTCAGCCTTTAGGTATTGAAGTCGCTTGGATGGTAGGTAAATTAAAAGGAAAACAGCGCGAGCAAGAACTCGCTAAAATCGCCTCAGGTGAAGCCAAGATAGTGGTTGGTACCCACGCTTTATTCCAAGACAGTGTCGAATTTCATAACTTGTCACTGGCGATCATAGATGAGCAGCACAGGTTTGGTGTTCATCAGCGTATGGCATTACGAGAAAAAGGCATGAATGGCCAGTTACAGCCTCATCAATTAATCATGACGGCAACACCGATTCCACGCACACTGGCTATGTCTGCTTACGCCGACCTTGATTGCTCCATCATAGATGAACTTCCTCCTGGACGAACACCAGTCACCACCATAGTGGTATCTGACCAAAGACGCGATGAAGTGATCTCACGGGTACAGGCATCCTGTCAGCAGGGTCATCAAGCTTACTGGGTCTGTACTCTCATAGAAGAATCTGATGCTTTGCAATGCCAAGCAGCAGAAGATACTGCCACCATGCTTAGTGAGCAGTTACAAGACCTGTCTATCGGCTTAGTTCACGGTCGTTTAAAAGCCCAAGAAAAAGCCGATATTATGGCGCGTTTTAAAGCGGGTGAGTTACAGCTTTTGGTCGCAACTACGGTAATCGAGGTCGGGGTCGATGTGCCTAATGCTAGCTTGATGGTGATTGAGAACCCAGAACGACTCGGATTAGCGCAATTACATCAGTTACGGGGCCGTGTCGGTCGAGGCTCAACCGCTAGCCATTGTGTTCTGCTTTATAAAACCCCATTAGGCCAGCAAGGCAAAGCGCGCCTATCCACCATGAGAGAGACCTCTGATGGTTTTAAGATAGCCGAAAAAGATTTAGAGCTAAGAGGGCCAGGTGAACTATTAGGCTCAAGGCAAACCGGTCTAATGGAATTTAAGGTAGCAGACTTACAAAGGGACAAGGGCTTGCTAGATCAAGTGCAGGCGACAGCACAGCGCTTGTATCACCATCACCCGGAAGCCATTTCGCCATTATTACAACGATGGCTGCCGAATATTGATCATTATCTAAATGTTTAATCACAGAGTCATTGTTGTTGTGACTCTGTGATTAACGAATATTGACGACCGTGGTGTTTTTAACTTCTTCCATCGCTACATAAGTACGAGACTCTCGTACATGAGGCAAGATTAATAGCGTTTCACCTAGCAACAAACGATAGGCATCCATATCAGGCACACGTGCTTTGAGTAAATATTCGAAGTCACCCGCAATCAAATGGCACTCTAAGATTTCTGGAATTTTAGCAATGGAGGCTTTGAATTCATTAAAGCCCTCCGGTGATGTTGCTTTAAGGCGAATTTCTACAAACACCAATAGGCCTGCTTCCACTTTACGAGGATCCACTAACGCACAGTAGCCTGTTATATAACCATTACGCTCTAAACGGCGCACCCTTTCTAAACAAGGTGTCGCACTCAAGCCCACGCGACTAGCTAACTCCACATTAGATAATCTGCCATTTACTTGTAATTCTCTTAATATCTTTCGATCTAACCGATCTAACGGTTTTGGCGAATTATCCATCTCTATTGAATCTCCCCATTCAAACAAGGTCTTACGCTAGTCTAGCATGTGCCCACTGAACATTTAAAATTACAAAAAATTATATTTTTTGACCTTAGCTTCAGTTTCTAAGCGTCTATCATTTCACTGTTAGGCCAGCAAAGTAAAACAATAACATTTTCAGCACCTTGCCATTGGCCGAAAACAGACAATTATTCTGTGCAAAAAGACATTTATAGAAGATTCGACGATCAAAAATGGTGCTTTTTTGTATTTTTAGTCTTATCTTAAAATTTAACAGTGAAATGGACTTTTTCTGAATTTAGATTCAGTTTCTTTATTAGATACTAGCAAACTAATAAAGGAAAACTATAAGAAAGCAGAATCTACTCAAAATGCCTAGGTATTTTGTTAGTTTTCTCTTGACTCAGTACCTGAAACAGTAATTCTATAGAGGCCAGCCGAAATCATTCAGAATAATCGGCTGTAGATATACAAAATAAAATAATAAGTTAATTTTGGCCTAAGAATTGCTATTAAAGATTTTAGATCACCCAAAAGGGAGATTTAAACGCTAAATGAATATCAATATTCTATGTCTAAAAATTACAACCAATCAAAACGCCTGGGAGGCAAAATAAGATGAAATCTAACGTGGGTAAGTTAATTTCGACTGCAGCAGTAGCACTAACAGTCACTGCTGGTGTAAACGCTGGTACGCTTGACGATATTAAAGCTAAAGGCTTTATTCAATGTGGCGTAAGCCAAGGTGTTCCTGGTTTTTCTAATGCCGATGATGCTGGTAACTGGACTGGTATCGACGTAGATGGGTGTCGTGCAGCTGCTGCCGCAGTTTTCGGTGATGCTCAAAAAGTTAAATTTACCCCTCTTTCTTCTAAAGAACGTTTCGCAGCGCTAAGCTCTGGCGAAATCGACATGCTTTCTCGTAACACTACTTGGACTTACACTCGTGATACAGCACTGGGTCTAGACTTTACTGCGGTAAACTTCTACGACGGTCAAGGCTTCATGGTTCGTAAAGATCTGGGTGTTACTACTGCAATGGATCTTGACGGTGCAACAGTTTGTACTGAACAAGGTACAACAACAGAACTAAACATGGCTGACTTCTTCCGTAAGTACGAACTTGAATACGTTCCAGTTGTAGTACAGAAAGTTGACGAAGCTGTAGCCGCTTATGCATCTGGCCGTTGTGACGTTTACACAACTGATAAATCAGGTCTAGCAGCACAACGTACTAAACTATCTAATCCTGATGATCACATGATCCTTCCAGAAACTATTTCTAAAGAGCCTCTTGGCCCAGTTGTTCGTCACGGCGACAACCAGTGGAAAGATGTTGTTACTTGGGCAATCTTCGCTCAGGTTAACGCTGAAGAAATGGGAATCACTTCTAAGAACGTTGCTAAAATCAAAGCTGAGACAAAAGATCCAGGTATCCTACGTCTACTAGGCGCTGAAGGTAACATGGGTGCTAACCTTGGTTTAACTGCTGATTGGGCTTACAACATCATTGCTCAAGTAGGTAACTATGAAGAAGTTTTCGAACGTAACATTGGTCCAAACACACCAGTTGGCCTACCACGTGGCGTTAACAAACTATGGACTGATGGCGGTGTAATGTACGCGCCACCAATTCGTTAATTCATATCTACCTCTCTAACCTCAGGAGCAAATGCTCCTGAGGTTACCTCGCCCTACCATCCTACTGACGAGCAAACATTTTGCCTGAAACGAGATGAGCAATAATAATCCAACGAGTAATACTAGTTTTCTGAATGATGCCGGCAATCGCGCCATTATCTTTCAAGTCATACTGCTAGCCGTTGTAGTTTTTGTTGGTTACTACCTATTCAACAATCTACAATCCAACCTAGAGAGTCGCGGTATTTCCACCGGTTTCCGTTTTTTAAACGAACCAGCTGGCTTCCCCATTCTCATCCACTTAATTGAATATACTGAAACAAGCACCTACGGACGCGCCTTCATGGTTGCTCTGATTAATACCTTCGTTATTTCCATAATGGGTATTATTCTAGCCACTGTTATCGGTGTTGTTATGGGTCTAGCGAGACTGTCGAGCAACTGGCTGGTAGCCCGTTTAGCGACTGTCTATATCGAAACATTGCGTAATATCCCTCTGTTACTGCAAATGTTCTTCTGGTATTTCGCAGTACTATCAGCACTACCATCACCTAAGAACAGCATCATTATGGGTGATTTCATGTTGAACAAACGTGGAATATACTCACCGAACCCTGAGTTCCAAGATGGTTTTGGCTTCGTTATTTTTGGTTTCATACTGTCTTTAGTGATGTCTATCGCTTTGATTCGTTGGGCTAAAAAGCGTCAAACAAGAACTGGTGTTTGGTTCCCTGCTTACTGGGGCTCCCTAGGTGTCATCATTGTCGTGTCTTTCTTAGCATTGGCAGTATCAGGTTTTCCTGTTGAGTTTGATCTACCGCAAAAAAGTCGTTTTAACGTCAAAGGCGGTTTGGTATTAACACCTGAGTTTGTTGCTGTACTGATTGCACTTTCAACTTACACAGGTTCCTTTATTGCCGAAATCGTACGTGCTGGTATCTTGTCTGTTAACTGGGGTCAAACTGAAGCATCTCGCTCGCTGGGTTTACCTGATGGTTTAACTCAACGTTTGATCGTTTTACCGCAAGCTTTACGCGTTATCATTCCACCACTAACAAGCCAATATCTTAACTTAGCGAAAAACTCGTCCTTGGGTGCTGCCATTGCATACCCAGAGCTAGTTGCCGTTATGATGGGAACAACACTAAATCAAACCGGTCAGGCAATTGAGACCATTGGTTTATGTATGTTGGTTTACGGCACATTAAGTTTGACCATTTCATTATTTATGAACTGGTACAACAAAAAAATGTCACTAACAGAGAGATAGGAGGCGAATCATGGCGAAAATTTTTCAACCATCTCCAAGCCTTCCACCACCGGTAAACTCGGTCGGTGCGGTCGCTTGGATTAGACGCAATTTACTATCCTCTCCATTGAATATTTTATTATCTGTATTCAGTGTTTATTTAGTGTATTTGCTTATTCCACCCATCGTAAGTTGGGCGTTTATCAATGCTACCTGGGTAGGTGAATCAAGAGCAGAATGTGCTCCTGGTGGTGCTTGCTGGGCCTTTGTAAATGTTCGGTTCAATCAGTTCATGTATGGTTTGTACCCAGCACCTGAGTACTGGCGCGTTAATATCGCCGGAATCTTATTACTTGTATTGGTTGCCGGTTACGCTGTTAAAGCAATTAATAAGGCAATACTAACCGCGGCTATCATGGTCGGTTACCCAGTTGTTGCTTATGTATTATTTGCTGGTGGCATGTTTGGTATGCCTGAAGTAGAAACAGCACTTTGGGGTGGTTTATTCCTAACCATGTTGCTCGGTATCATAGGTATCGTTGCATCCTTCCCATTAGGTGTACTATTAGCATTAGGTCGTCAATCTGACATGCCAATTGCTAAGTCTGTTTGTATTGTTTTCATTGAAACTATTCGTGCGGTTCCATTAATTACTATCTTATTTATGGCATCAGTCATGATTCCATTGTTCTTACCTGACGGTATGAACTTTAATAAGCTAATGCGTGTATTAATTGGTATTACCTTATTCTCTGCCGCTTATATGGCAGAAGTAATTCGTGGTGGTTTACAAGCCATTCCGAAAGGCCAGTACGAAGCCGCTGATGCTATGGGTCTAACCTACTGGCAGTCTATGGTGCTTGTTATTTTGCCACAGGCACTGAAACTGGTAATTCCAGGTATCGTAAACACCTTTATCGGTTTGTTTAAAGATACGACCCTGGTTTACATCGTGGGTATGTTTGACTTCTTAGGTATTATCCAATTAGCAACACATAATGCTAAATGGTTAGGTACCACCATTGAAGGTTATGCTTTCGCAGCCTTTGTCTACTGGGTTATTTGCTTCGGCATGTCACGATACAGTATGTCAATTGAGCGCAAGTTAGAAACCGGACACAAGCGGAACTAGAAATTTTTTGAGGCCTTTAAAATGACAGAACACAATATGGCTCTCGCTCAGCTTGAGCCGGGCGAAAAAGCAATAATCGAATTTAAAGATGTAAACAAATGGTACGGTGATTTTCACGTACTAAAGAATATCGATTTCAGTATCAAGAAAGGCGAACGTATCGTTGTATGTGGACCGTCAGGTTCAGGTAAATCAACCATGATTCGTTGCGTTAACCGTCTAGAAGAACACCAAAAGGGTTCTATCATAGTTGACGGTATTGAGATGAACGATAACCTGAAAAACATTGAAACTATCCGTAAAGATGTGGGCATGGTGTTTCAGCACTTTAACCTTTTCCCACACTTGACGATTTTAGAAAACCTGACGTTAGCGCCTATCTGGGTTCGTAAGATGCCTAAGAAAGAAGCTGAAGAAATGGCAATGCATTATCTTGAACGCGTAAAGATAGCTAACCAGGCAAATAAATTCCCTGGGCAGCTTTCTGGTGGTCAGCAACAACGTGTTGCTATCGCTCGTGGTCTTTGTATGAAACCTCGCATCATGTTGTTTGATGAACCAACCTCTGCACTTGATCCTGAAATGATCAAAGAAGTGTTGGACGTTATGGTTCAACTAGCGGATGAAGGGATGACAATGATTTGTGTAACTCACGAAATGGGTTTCGCTAAGACTGTTGCAGACCGCGTTGTTTTCATGGATGCCGGTGAAATTGTTGAAGCCAATGAGCCTCATCAATTCTTTGATAATCCTCAGCATGACCGTACTCAATTGTTCTTAAGTCAAATTTTGAACCATTAATAGAGAAATATGCGATCAATGCACAAAAAAGCCCCGTTAGGGGCTTTTTTGTTTTTCGATATTTGTTAAATTGCTTACTTGCTTCTACTCAAATACGAATTGATATTTATGAACAACGAAAATCCAGATTCAAACACTGCCGTGAAGGTCAAAATTGTTCACTTGCAAGACTCAACAGGTAAGGTTCAGGCAATCTTTCCTTTTGATTCTATGCTCGATATCGCATCCATTACCCGAGTTAGCAAACGCCGTTTAGCGCCAACCAATACTTATAATGTTGATAGTGATGCTTTACTCAGCACAGATAAGACCATTACTTATATTGATAAAAGCCTAAAAGAGCATGGTCGGCTAACCCTCAAAAAATCAGAAAAGTCGGGCTTTAGTGCCATTACGCCCATAGAAATAAATAAAATTTTCTCAGGTATGCATTGTCAGTTTGGCGCTTTTTCCATCGCTAGAGATCAGCTGGAGAAAGAGATTGAGCACCATGACCTAGACGAAAAATGCATGCTTGAGGCCCTAGGTCGCTTTCAATCAATTCGATTACGCCAGCGCTTAGAAGAAACCTTAGAACTTCCTCCATTACCTGCCTCATCACAGCGTATTATTCGTTTATGTGCCAATGAAAAAGCAGGCACAGATGAGCTTTGTAATGTCATTAGTTTAGACCCTAGTCTAGCCGCACAAGTTGTTAGTTGGGCAAGCTCACCTTATTATGGCGCTCCCGGTGAAATTGAGTCGGTTGAAGACGCCATTATTCGGGTACTAGGCTTTGATATGGTGATGAACCTTGCACTAGGTCTTTCCATGGGCAAAGCACTGGCAGTACCAGAAAATGGTCCTCGTCATTATGATAGTTATTGGTTTGAGGCCGTCTCTTTTGCTTCGCTAATGGAAGCCATGGTGAAAAAGATGCCCGCTAAAAAGCGACCTAGATTAGGCCATGCTTATTTAGCCGGTTTACTTCATAACTTTGGCCTATTAGCCATTGGCGCGGTTTTACCGCCTCATTTTAGTATCTTATCTCGGCACTTAGAGGTAAATGCTCACTTGCCCACTAACTTGGTGGAAATGCATTTACTCAAGTTAAGTAGAGAGCAAATTGGGGCTTGGCTATTACGTCACTGGGCATTACCTGATGGTATATGTAACGGCATTCGTTACAGTAAAAATCTGGACTATGATGGGGAAAATGCCATCATAGCGAGAATGCTTAGCGTTTGTCATAACCTATTGAATAAAGATGATATCCCCCAAGCTAGCCAAGATATGATCGGACTTGATCAAAATCAGTTACAGGCTATTTACCAAGACTTAAAAGATAACTCAGACAATATTAAGTTAATGGTCTCTTTAATTAATGGCAATTAGGTCAGCGTAATTTTAGCCTATTGGGACAATGTGGTTATTTTGAAATCAAATATTGATCAGCCAAATGGCAATCCGACCTTAAACTTTACCGCGACCAAGCAGTTTGATTATGTTTGGTCATCTATCAATAATGCCCAAAGTAAAAATATTCCGTCTTTTATTTGGCCTTGGCTTGCCGAGCAAGGTTCATTAACCGCGAAGATTCAAACCTTAGGCAAGCTCACTGTTGATGTCATTTCAGATACTTGGGGTCCAACAACCCAAAGGGAAAGGAAGAAGCTCAAGCTCAGACCCAGAGAGGCCGCTCGTATTCGAGAGGTTATTCTCAATGTTGATGGGCAAGCCATTATTTATGCTCGTTCGATCATTCCTGCAAGGTCGTTAAAAGGTCACTGGCGTTATTTACCTAAATTAGGCAACCAACCTCTGGGTGGTTTCTTATATAAGCATAAGGGGCTTACTAGAGGAGGTATTGAAGTCTCTCAACTCCCTCCTTCCCTGTTTTCTCACATAAATGAGCCAACATGGGCAAGACGCTCCGTATTTTATCAATACGGTCAGGGGATTTTGGTGAACGAGGTCTTTTTTCCCGCAATCAAACCCTTTTTAAATATCAAGGAAAAACAATGCGTAAAATAAGAGCCTTAGCTGAATTAGCTCGGCTAGATAAACCCATTGGCACCTTACTTCTATTGTGGCCAACATTATGGGCACTTTGGTTAGCTGCTGAGGGTTTTCCTGATTGGCATTTACTCTTCATCTTTATTGCGGGTGTATTCTCAATGCGCTCTGCAGGTTGCGTCATTAATGATTACGCAGACCGAAAAGTAGACGGTTTTGTTGAGCGTACTAAAAACCGCCCCCTACCTTCTGGCAGAGTTTCTGAGAAAGAAGCCTTGTGCTTTTTTGCAGTTTTATGCCTGATTAGCTTTGTTCTCGTACTCTTCACCGACATTAAAACCATACTTTTATCCTTTGTCGGCCTAGGTTTAGCCGCACTGTACCCTTTTATGAAGCGAGTTACTCATCTGCCTCAGCTTTTTCTAGGTTTAGCCTTCTCTTGGTCAATTCCTATGGCGTATGTGGCCCAAGGTGGTGACTTAGGGGATATTGAATTATGGATGTTATTTATCGCCAATGTATTTTGGACCATTGCCTATGACAGCTATTACGCCATGGTTGACCGTGATGATGACCTAAAGATTGGAATTAAATCCACGGCGATTTTATTCGCTCAATATGACCTTTTGATCATACTTTTTTTACAAGGGCTAGCACTCTCTCTCTTGGTTTGGGTGGGCGTTATCAGAGAGTTGGGGTTATGGTTTTATCTCAGTCTTGTGCTGTGTGCTGCCTTGTTTTTACAGCAATCTTGGCAAGCACGAAAAAGAGAAAAACCAGCCTGCTTTAAATCTTTTCTAGACAATAATCGTATCGGTTTATGTGTTTTTATTGGTTTCGTAACTGGCTTTTTCGTACACTAAATTCAATCATATGTGACATTTTAACCAAACTGTCACATATGATCGTTTTAATTAAACCGTTCCAGAGAAGAGGATAGATCCTGTGACCGGTAAAAAAGTATTAATAATTGACGATGAATCATCAATTCGAGAAATGATTGCCATTGCACTTGAGATGGCAGGTTATGAGTACCTTGAGGCGGATAACAGTCGTACCGCCTTCGAGATAATCGTTGATCATAGACCCGACTTGATCCTAGTAGATTGGATGATGCCTGGGGGTAGCGGTATTGAGCTTACCCGTCGTCTTAAAAAAGATGCTATGACGGCTGAAATCCCTGTCATCATGTTGACAGCAAAAAGTGAAGAAGATAATAAGATTCAAGGACTTGAAGCAGGTGCAGATGATTACATCACCAAACCTTTTTCACCCCGTGAACTTGTTGCTCGTCTAAAAGCCGTACTGCGTAGAGCTCACCCACAAGGTGTCGATGAGCCGATAGAAGTGGATGGCCTGAAACTTGACCCTCTTAGTCAAAGAGTATCAATCGGCCTTAAACCGTTAGAAATGGGGCCGACTGAATACCGTCTGCTTAAGTTTTTAATTACCCACCAAGAAAGAGCCTACTCAAGAGCCCAGCTTTTGGATCAGGTATGGGGCGGCAATGTTTATGTGGAAGAAAGAACTGTCGATGTGCATATTCGCCGTCTGCGCAAAGCAATAGGAGAAAGCCATGATTACCTCATTCAAACCGTTAGAGGTACAGGTTATCGATTTTCTAGCAAACGTATGGCCTAGCACCCTATGAAAACTATTTGGCAAGGTGCCATAGTAAAGTTACTGTTTGGCTTTGTAGCATGCCTTTTCATAGGCATGCTAAGCGAGAAAACCTTCCTATTTTTGTTTTTATATACGCTTGGACTTCTGGCTTGGCAGTTTTACGAACTCTATCGATTCCACCACTGGATTCACCGTTCGAGCCGCTCCTTACCACCTGATTCTAAAGGGATTTGGGGCGATGTATTTGATGCCGTCAATCGTCTACAAAAGAAACAGAGAAAATCAAAAAAGCGCATGCAACAAGCCTTAACACGGATTGAAAGCTCCACTTCAGCATTAAAAGATGGCGTCATTATGGCGGATAGTACAGGTCGTTTAGAGTGGTGGAATAACGCCGCGGGTGAGCTATTAGGCCTGGTAAAGCCTGTCGATAGAAGTCAGCCACTGACAAATATCGTACGTACTCCTGAATTTTTTCGCTATTTCAGTCAAAAGCGATTTGGCGAAACACTGATTATCCCCTCTCCCGCGAAAGAAGGGACTTACTTAGAGTTTCAAACAACCCTCTACTCGAAGAATGACCACCTTATCTTTGTTCGTGATGTCACCCGTCTGCACTTATTGGAACAGATGCGAAAAGACTTTGTCGCTAATGCGTCCCACGAGCTGAAAACCCCTTTAACCGTGATTAAAGGCTATCTTGAAACATTAGATATGTTTAAGGACTCATTGCCAGAACGCATGCAAAAAGGGGTACATAATATGAGTACTCAATCCAATCGCATGGAACATTTGATCGAGGATTTACTGTTACTATCGCGCCTTGAAAGCAATCAAAGAGCCGATTCAGATCAGTGGCATAATATCAGTAACCTGATTCAAGTTATTTGTGATTCTGCCAAGGTTTTTAAAAACTCTGAGCACTATTTAAGCTGGGATGCAGATGAAGAAAGCGCCATATACGGGAGTTATAGTGAGCTCTACAGTGCTTTTTCTAACCTGGTCGTAAACGCTTTGAAGTATTCACCGGACGGCGGTGAAATAGACATTAGCTGGCAAGTAAATAAAGAAGGCGGGGTTTTCTGTGTACAGGATAACGGCCTAGGAATAGACCCGAGATTTATTCCTCGTTTGACCGAACGCTTTTTTAGAGTGGATAAAGGCAGGGGGTCTGATACAGCAGGAACAGGGCTTGGTTTATCGATTGTAAAACATGTATTACACCACCATGACTCTAAACTAGAGATAAACAGCCAACTCGGATTTGGCAGCTCCTTCTCTTGTCACTTCCCTCGTACCCGCATTAAGCACCCGACTCTGCCTGAGCTGGGTACTATTCAAGAGGATACGTCAAACGCTCGTTAGGCCAAACTTAAAAGTTTGGCCTTGATCCAATCAAGGGTTAAAGGCTTTCAAACAAGGCTTTAATAAAGCCTTCTTTTTCTTCATCTTGGTCAATCAGACCTAAGGTCACGGTGAGAAAGGCCGATGACGGTTTCTTCTCCGTGGTGGCCACCCCTTGCACAAAGTAATTCAAACGATTCACCTTACCTTTAAACTCAAGGTCCAATACGGCTTGGTCGAGTACACAGGGAATCACATCATCACTTTTAATTAATATACTGGCTTCAGTACAGCTAAATTGGATCACCATAGTTCTAAATTGTTTGCCGGCAAAACGTACCATACTCGGTACTTTTACATCTTTTACAGTCACTTTTGGATGAGTTATTTTGGGTTGGTTAACCGTTGCTGCTTTAGCACTTTTCCCGCCAAGCAACACATCCAAGGAACCTGATGTGTGACTAGCCATCCCTTTGGTACCACTCGCACTTGTCCCCATAGTAAGATTGTCTAATGCTTCTTTCTCGGCACCACTACCCCTTGCCCCTTTCGCCATTAAAGCGGAATCCATATTATGCTTTTTGGCAGCACTGACTATTTTATTGACTAGCTGCTCACTGGAAAAGGGTTTGCCCAGATAATCGGTGACACCGGTTTTCACCGCTTCGACCACATGACTTTTATCGCCACGACTGGTAATCATGACAAAAGGAACATCTGCTTTTTTATAGTGTTCTTGTTGACGGCACCATTCGAGTAACTCTAAGCCCGTCATTTCAGGCATTTCCCAGTCACATAAGATCATATCAAATTTAATCTTATTCATTTGTTGCTGCGCCTTACGGCCATTAACAGCTTCTTCTAACTGAGCAGAGGGAAAGTGCTTTCTTAACGTGCGGCGAATGAGGTCTCGAGTAAAAGAAGCATCATCAACAACCAGAATTTTTATAGCCATTTAGTTATTTCCTAAATTTTGTGCAAGGCTATCAGTCGTTGAATAACTTGCTTTAAATGAATCGCACCAAAGAATGGTAGAAGTAACTACAGCCAAAGGAATGACCACAAAGTTAACAAAAGGAATCGGTAATAAGACCATCACAATGAAGCCAAACGACCAACATAAAACCGGTTTTTGCCTTAACCCTAAGCGCATCTCAGAAAACGACACTTGATTATTATCAAAAGCATAATCCATGTATTGAATCGCTAATACCCAAGCGCCAAAGAATAACCATAAAAAAGGCGCTATGATGTTCACCACAGGTATCATGGATAAAATAAATAACAATAAAAAGCGTGGCAAGAAATAAAGAATCTTCTGGAGCTCTCGGACTATACTCTGGCTGATTAATAGACAAATCGCCCTAAAGTTAAGCTCAGACTCTACTGTTTCACCAGACAACCTAGCTTCTACCTTCTCCGCCAAAATACCATTAAAGGGCGCCGCTATAATATTGACACCAACAGAGAATGCATAAAATAAACTAATGCCGCTCAAGAGGCTAAAACCGATATAAAATAGCCAGTTTAAAAAGGATAACCAGTTAGGTAACCAACTCATAAGATAATTGGTTAATTCTCCAAAGTAGCTAAAGGCCACCATATAGAGAAGTGCCATCAGACCTATGTTTGCCAGCAGCGGCACAAGAATAAATAACCTAAGACCTGGTGATAAAAGTATGGGTAACGCCCTAAAAAAAGCGCCAATAACTTGAAAAGGTTGCAAGATCACAAAATTGTTCCATGAATTTTTTAGAAATTAGACATTATCATATTTTTATCTAACTTCCCTTTAAATATCACGCTTTCCACCCTCTTTACCCTGACCTAAATATCCGTTTTTTAGATTGAACCTTTATTATGCGTATAACGTAATGCGCAATTTCGATTGAGCCATTTACCCAATTAGTTAACTATCCAAGGCTCAGGCATTTGCAGCAATGAAGAAGCGCAATGCAAGAAACACTAAGCACCATTAATAATAAATAACTTAAGTTAACTAATAGGGGCCTTTTATGAACCTGAAAAAAACTCTTCTCGCTAGTGCGTTAATTAGCGTAGCCTTCGGCGCAATGCAAACTCAAGCAGCCGATGTTCCTGCTGGCGTAAAGCTAGCTGATATTCAAGAACTTGTTCGTGGTGGTGGTGCAGAACCTGCAACTCTCGATCCACAAAAAGTAGAAGGAACACCTGGTTCGCATCGTACTCGTGAGCTTTTTGAAGGTTTATACAACCTTGATGGCGACGGCAACCTAATTCCTGGTGTTGCAAAAAGCTATACCACTAATGCAGATAACACGGTTTATACTTTTAACCTACGTGATAATGCTAAATGGTCTAACGGCGATCCTGTTACTGCCCACGACTTCGTATTTGGCTTTAAACGTGCCGTTGATCCAGCAACCGCGTCTGCTTATGCTTGGTATGTTGAGATTCCATCTATCGTTAACGCTTCTAAGATTATTAATGGCAAAGCAGATGTTAGCAGCCTAGGTGTTAAAGCCGTTGATGATTTCACTTTTGAAGTCACACTAGAACGCCCTGTACCTTACTTCGTAAAAATGACATCTCACCAAACACTCTTCCCAGCACCACGTAAAACCATTGAAAAATACGGTTCTGAGTGGGTTAAACCTGGCAACATGGTAAGTAACGGTGCCTACAAACTAGATTCTTGGATCGTAAACGAGAAGATGGAGATGGTTCGTAACGATAACTATTGGAATAATGCTAAAACCGTTATCGATAAAGTCACTTTCCTACCATTAGAAAATGACAGTGCTGACCTTAAGCGTTATGAAGCGGGCGAAATTGATATTACTTGGGATCTACCAAGCGACCACTTTAAACGTTTGAGAAAAGAATCTCCTGATGAAATTATCATCACACCGCAATTGGGTACTTACTACTACCAGTTCAATACTCAAGTTGAACCTTATAACAACCCAGATGTTCGTAAAGCACTTTCTTATGCGATCAATCGTGACGTTATCACTAAATATGTAACCGGTATTGGTGAGCAACCAGCTTACTCTTTCACACCTTCAATCGTGAACGGCTTTGATCCAGAAACACCTGCTTACGCTAAAATGACGCAGAAAGAACGTGACACTGAAGCGAAGAAACTACTTCAATCGGCAGGTTATGACAAAAATAACCCTCTGACTTTCAACCTTCTTTATAACACCAACGATGGCCATAAACGTATTGCGATTGCGATTGCGTCCATGTGGAAAAAAACCTTGGGTGTAGAAGTAACGCTTGAAAACCAAGAGTGGAAAACTTACCTAGAAACACGCAAAGCAGGTGAATTCGAAGTGGCTCGTGCCGGCTGGATTGGTGACTACAATGAAGCATCCACCATGCTAGATTTGTTAACCTCTACTCATGGTAATAATGACGGTAAATATTCTAATACTGAATATGACCGTCTGTTAAACGAAGCAAAAACCATGAAAAACCCTGCTAGCAATTATAACAAGGCAGAAGAAATTGCGATCAACCAAGATATGGCTGTCGCACCTATCTACACCTATGTTACTAGCCGTATGAAAAAAACCTATGTCGGTGGTTACCAGCCAAACCCTGAAGACAACATCTATACCCGCGATATGTACATCATTGCTCACTAAGCGTTGATGAACACTCAATAGCTCTGGCAAGGGGCTTATACAATAAGCCCCTTGTTTTCCTTACTTCTTCTAAGATCTAGTTTTCCTAGTATTAGTCAATGGTTAGAACCTTGGCCCATGAGGCTAATCAGGTATTATTATGCTGACATTTATTTTTAAACGTATTTTTGAAGCGATTCCGACTTTATTGATACTCATTACCGTTTCTTTTTTTCTGATGCATTCCGCACCAGGCAGCCCATTCTCAAGCGAGCGCTCTCTACCGCCTGAAGTATTAGCGAATATTAATGCTAAATACCACCTTGATGAACCCGTTATAAACCAGTTTTTTTATTACCTTGGCGGCGTACTCCAAGGTGACCTAGGCCCTTCATTTCGTTACAAGGATTTTACGATTAATGAACTCGTGGCTCAAAGCCTGCCTGTTTCCGCTGAAATTGGTATTTGGTCATTCGTGATTGCAGTCATCATTGGCGTCTCATGTGGTATATATGCCGCCCTGAGACAGAACTCGTTAGTTGATTACTGTGTCATGGCCTTTGCAAATATCGGCATAGTATTACCTAACTTCGTATTAGCACCATTATGTATTCTATTTTTCTCCATCTATCTGAAATGGCTTCCCGCTGGTGGCTGGAATGGTGGCGCTTGGCCTTATCTTGTTATGCCAGTAATCGCCATGTCGACCAGTTACATTGCTCAGATTGCCCGTATTACACGAGGCAGCATGATAGAAACCATGCACTCTAATTTTATACGTACAGCAAGGGCTAAAGGCCTACCTGCTTATCGCATCATTTTACAACATGCTTTACGTCCAACCATGTTACCTGTTGTCTCTTATTTAGGGCCTGCTTTTGTCGGTATCATCACAGGCTCCGTTATTGTCGATGTCTATTTTGGTACCGGTGGTATTGGACAGCACTTCATTAATGGTGCCTTAAACCGTGACTATTCTATGGTCATGGGTGTCACCATTCTGGTTGGTACGCTGACTATTTTATTTAATGCCGTGGTCGATATTTTATACGCGGTTATTGATCCAAAAATTCGTTATTAAGGCCCCCTCATGATGTTAACTAAAGATAAAATAGAGGCTGTAGAAGATTTCGCACTACAAATTGCTGAAGTTGAAGGCCGTAGTTTATGGCAGGATGCACGACGTCGTTTTTTATCCAATCACGCAGCTGTCATCAGCTTAATCATTCTCAGTATCATAGCGGCATTTGCTTTAATTGGCCCTTTCCTGAGCATTTGGAACTATGACGATATCGATTGGGAAGCATTATCTGACATAGAGGTGTTAGGTAGACCCAGCATTGAAAGCGGTCACTTTTTTGGTACCGATGTATTGGGTCGCGATATTTTTGTACGTACTATGCAAGGCGGCCAAATATCCCTACTCGTGGGTATTCTAGGCAGTGTCGTCGCTATCGTAATAGGGACACTATATGGTGCCACGTCAGGTTACCTTGGTGGTCGTGTTGATAGTGTCATGATGCGTGCCCTTGAGATATTAAACTCGTTTCCCTTTATGTTCTTTGTCATCATCTTGATGACCATTTTCGGACGCCATATCTTTTTGATCTTTGTTGCAATCGGTGCGATTTCTTGGCTGGACATGGCGCGTATCGTTCGTGGTCAAACCTTGAGTCTGAAAAACAAAGAGTACATTGAGGCAGCCCATGCTTGTGGTGTTTCTTCTTTCAAAATTATTACTCGTCACATTATCCCTAATTTACTGGGTATTGTGGTGGTCTATGCCACGCTGCTTGTACCTAACATGATTTTATTAGAATCCTTTATCAGCTTTTTGGGACTGGGTGTTCAAGAACCTATGACCAGCTGGGGCGCTCTCATTTCTGAAGGCGCAGGCACAATGGAAATAGCCATTTGGCAGCTAGCTTGGCCGCTCACCTTTCTGATTCTTACTTTATTTTGTTTTAACTTCCTAGGCGACGGTTTGCGCGACGCACTAGACCCTAAAGATCGCTAAGGAGAGTTATATGAGCTTATTAGATGTGCAAGATTTACGCGTTAACTTTAAAACGCCAGATGGGGCAGTAACGGCCGTAAACGATCTCAATTTCAGCCTAGCACAGGGTGAAACGCTTGGTATTGTCGGCGAGTCTGGCTCAGGAAAAAGCCAAACTGCGTTTGCCTTAATGGGACTATTAGCAGGAAATGGGCTGGTTGAAGGCAAAGCAATCTTTGAAGGTGAGAATATTCTTGGCCTGTCAGATAGTGCCATGAATCATATACGTTCTGAGAAGATCGCGATGATTTTCCAAGACCCTATGACCTCATTAAACCCTTATATGAAAGTCGGCAAGCAGCTAATGGAAGTGCTGACGCTACATAAGGGTATGTCTAAAAAAGAGGCTTTTGAAGAATCTGTACGCATGCTAGATGCGGTGAAAATGCCAGAAGCCCGTAAGCGTATGAATATGTACCCCCATGAATTCTCTGGGGGTATGCGTCAACGGGTGATGATTGCTATGGCGTTATTATGTCGTCCTAAGCTACTGATAGCGGATGAGCCAACGACGGCGCTAGATGTAACTGTACAAGCGCAAATACTTACCCTTTTGAACGAGTTAAAAGCTGACTTTAATACCTCAATTATCATGATTACCCATGACCTGGGTGTTGTAGCGGGTTTATGTGACAAGGTATTGGTCATGTATGCCGGTCGTACCATGGAATATGGCACCACGGATAATGTCTTCTACAATCCTTCACACCCTTATACACAAGGGTTACTCGAAGCGATTCCTAGACTTGATAATGAAGGCGAAATTTTAACGACCATTCCGGGCAATCCACCGAACCTTTTACAATTGCCAAAAGGTTGTCCTTTCCAAGAGCGCTGTATTCATGCGTCAGATAAATGTCGTACAGAGTCTCCTAAACTCATTCAGTGTGAAAATCATGGTTTACGTGCTTGTCATAAATCCATTAAGGAGCTAGTAGCATGAACAATAAGGTCCTAATGGAAGTTAACAATTTAAAAGTTCACTTCAATATTAAAAATGAAAACGCTTGGCCTTGGGAAAAAGGTCGCCCACTTAAAGCCGTTGATGGTGTCAGCCTGAAGATTTATGAAGGGGAAACCCTGGGTGTCGTAGGCGAATCCGGTTGTGGAAAGTCCACTCTAGCCCGCGCGTTATTGCGACTATTACCCATTACACAGGGTAATGTCGTTTGGTTAGGTCAAGACCTCACCACACTGAATAAAAATGACATGCGTGAGAAGCGCCAAGAACTCCAAATGATTTTCCAGGATCCATTGGCCTCTCTCAACCCAAGGATGACAGTCGGCGAAATCATTGGCGAGCCACTTGCCACTTTCCACCCAGAATTGGGTAAGGACGCTATTAAAGAGAAAGTACGCGCTATCATGACTAAGGTAGGCCTATTACCTAACGTGATTAACCGTTACCCGCATGAATTTTCGGGTGGCCAATGCCAACGTATTGGGATAGCACGTGCACTTATTCTTGAGCCTAAATTAGTGGTATGTGATGAACCTGTCTCTGCATTAGACGTCTCTATTCAGGCTCAAGTAGTCAATCTACTAAAATCTTTGCAGGATGAAATGGGACTTTCCCTAGTATTCATTGCCCATGATTTAAGTGTGGTAAAACATATTTCTGACCGTGTATTGGTCATGTACTTAGGTCATGCTGTTGAGCTTGCTGACAAGCACTCTTTATATAACTCGCCTCAACACCCTTATACCAAAGCTCTCTTATCTGCGGTTCCCGTGCCTGACCCTAAATTAGAACGTAGTAAAAAAATACAGCTTTTAACCGGTGATCTCCCCTCCCCTATTAACCCACCATCTGGTTGTGTTTTTAGAACTCGCTGCCCAAGTGCGACAGAAGCCTGTGCTCAACATATTCCTCAATTGGAAAGTGTTACCGATTCACATGAAGCTGCGTGTGTGAGACTAAAAGACATTAACTAGATATTTTGCAATGCCCTTTGATGCCTTCATTTACCCTTAAATGAAGGCTTTTTTATAGCTCAAATATAAATATTAAAAACGCCATCTCATTGATATATAAAATTATTTTAAATAAATAAGTCCGTTTATTGCTTAACATTCACTTAAAATCAAAGATTATTGTGAAAACGACTCATTTTTGTAATATTTATTCCATATTCTATTCAATAGTTACTGCAATCATTCATGATTTTAGACTAGTATCATTAATGAATTGTTTATTAACCTTAGAAGGGACTCGTCATGCAAAGTCTAAAAATTTGCTTTATATTTATTAGCCTAATTTTCTCTTCTGCCTCTTTCTCGTTAGAACTTCCCTCCACCCGAACGCTTTTAACCGTCAGTGGTTTGATTAGTAATACTAACCAAGACAGTAATGCTTTATTTGATCGCTACATGTTAGATCAGTTGCCTCGAGTCTCCATTACTACTCATACGCCTTGGAATGAAGGTAAACACACTTATACTGGCTTTAAAGCTAAAGAGTTCTTTAAACTACTGGGTGTCGAAGGTGAGAGCCTTAGTCTTATTGCTTTAAACGACTATATGATAGATATTCCTATTCAAGACTTTACCGAAGTTGGCGCTATTTTTGCGACTCACATGGACGGTGTACCCATGACAGTACGTAATAAGGGACCTATTATGATCATTTACCCTTTTGATGATAAACCTGAGCTAAAAAATGAGTCCTATTACGGGAAATCCATTTGGCAAATTAACCAAATAGTTATAAATCAGTAGCTCATAATTAAGTACCTAGGAGTGACACGTGAAAGGATTGGGAGGAGACGTAAAATCAATCGTAATGAAGCGACTGACGTCTTTTCTACTAGTCGTCTTTGTGTGTACTTTATTGGCCTCTGGGGCGCTTTATTTTCTCGCTAATTCCAACAGTACCAAGCATGTTAGAACCACCTACGAGAGCAGCATTTGGTCAAGTCTACAGTTACAAGTGCAGAGCTATCGTTTTGTTGACTACCTCAAACGTTTAGATAGAAACAACCCACCGACATCGGGCGATGTGCTTTTCTATTACGACCTGTTAATGAGTCGGATTGATTTGCTAAAAGTGGGCAGTGTTGGCAACCGCATTCATTATTATGGCGACGGTCGTAGTATCCGAATTCTAAACTACATCAGTGCCGAATTAGAGTTGTTGCAGCCCAGTATTATGCAGATAGAAAACAACGATCTATCAAGCCTCAATCGAATTATTAATAAACTACATACGCTAGAGCCGCAAATTAATAAATTTGTCAGCCTTGTTAACCAAAGTAGTCGTGCTTATTCAGTTGAGCAAAGAGAACAAATTCTCGAAGAATTTAAACTTTTTAAATACATAATGCTGATCTTTATCAGCAATGCCATGGTGCTCTTCTTTGTTTTATTAACGAATATTCGGACCACCCGAAAAGCGGTTAATAAAGCGCAGGAAGCTGAGCATCAGATTGAAAATATTGCCCAAGATAAAACCCACTTCTTAGCCACCATGAGCCATGAGATAAACACACCTCTTGACCGTGTTATTAACATGAGTAAGTTATTACGTACCAAGGGACTTAATAACGAACAGTGCCAGATATTAGACACCATTGAAGATTCAGGCACTCTTTTACTCAACCTGATTAAAGATTTTTCTGATCTTTCTGATATCGCCTCCAACAACCTAATGCTGGACTATGCCCCCTTTAATTTAGCGCAGGAGTTAGAGCGAAGCATCGACTTTGCCTCAATGCGATCTAATCCAAAGGCGGTAAGAGTACTGAGTTATATCGATTTGACCCTGCCAGACCAGGCTATTTACGATAACAACAGACTACATCAGATTATTTTTAATCTTATCGACAATTCGTTTAAATTTACCCCTTCTGGCCATATCAGTGTTGTTGTTCGTTTATCTCAATCTAAAGCGCCCCAATGGCGCCCTGCGCTTTATCCTGAGATTCCAGCCAGTATGATTCAAATTGTCATAAAGGATACGGGCATAGGAATATCAGACAGTATTTTGGAAATGCTGCAGACCCCATTAGATAGCCAGGTACCTAATTTCCCGGAAAATAAATATTGCTTAGGTTTATATCTATGTCGTGCACTTGCCCACCTAATGCACGGTGAACTTAGCTGTCACAGCCCAGAGTCAGGTGGCAGTGAGTTCATTTTAGAGCTTCCTATTTTTCACCATCAAATTACCCCAATCAATGAGGGCAAGATGGTCAGTGCCTTGGTGAATTCATTAAGTAATAAAAATATGATCATTCTTGAAGCAAATGATTCAGTCGCGCACTTAATGGCAATGCAAGCAAATGGTTTAGGACTTAATACGCCACTTCATACCTATATGCTCAGTCAGATACCAGAGCAGAAGATTGACTATGTTTATATTGGTGACGATTCAATGTTTGATGACTTGTCTTATATTAATTTACAGAAGTTAATCAATAGTGGAAGCCAAATATTAGCCGACTATAATATTAGCAAAAATCGCACTAAAGCCTTAGCCAGTGCCCTGTATAAAGGCCCCTTATTACACCTTAATATGGGGCATGCTTTAAACGAACTTGCACATCAAGATTTTGTATCTAGCCAAAGTTATTAGAAGGTAAAAAAGTGTCTTCTTTCATAGGTCAAATGAGATAGAAAAATGAGTGAACTCATTGATAAAAAAGCAATAACGCTACTGATTAGTCAGTTAGGACTTGCAATGGTTACAGAAGTTGTCGAAGCGTTTGTACCTGATGCCCAGCAAAACGTTTTGTTCCTGCAAACTCATTGGCAAATGGACCAAGGCAAAGCGTTGCGAATCAAGTCCCACTCTTTAAAATCATCCTCCGCTAATATCGGCTTCAAACAACTGTCTAGCCTGGCAAAAAAATTAGAAGAATGCTGCCTTAGTAATAGCGAGCATGAGTTTAACAAGCACCGAGAGGAACTGGATGAATTAAGCCAAGTATTAGAAGCGAGTATTAATGAACTCGCTCTAATGGGACTAGCGCAGAGAAAGCTATAGCTGCCACTTAAACCCTGTCGCCAAGATTAACGTATTTAGCAAACACGCTATTCCTGCTTGGTCTTCTTCATCAAAACGAGCAATTACAGGGCTATCTATATCTAATACGCCAATCAGTTTTCCATCGACAATTATGGGAAGCACTATTTCAGATTCAGATGCACTATCACAGGCAATATGACCTGCAAATTCATTTACATTTGCCACCCGTTGAATTTCCCCTGTACTAGCCGCCGTGCCACAGACACCACGACCAAACGGAATACGTGTACAGGCAACATTACCGACATAGGGCCCTAATACCAGCTCCTCACCCCTAGCAAAATAAACGCCAGCCCAATTAACTTGCTCCAAACTTTGCATTAGAAATGCAGAAAATTGAGACAAGTTACAAATCAAGTCCTCTTCACCGGTTAATAGACCAGTTAATTGTAAATTTAACGAATGATATAACTCCGTTTTTGATAAGGAGGTATCAGATTGCAATGTGAACATACTAGCGTCCTGTATTCCTAAAAGAATGACAATAAGTGTCGCAGCCCATCATAATCAAATAAGGGACTTTGTCTCAAGCCTCTTATTCAGAGATATAAAATGGGTATAAAAAAAGGCACCTATTTTAGGTACCTTTTTTAAAGTATTAGATGATTTTTTATCAATCAATCTCTTGCTGAATTTTTTGGGCCGGCACATGACGAACATCTACCCCCTTCACCATATAGATCAAATGCTGACAAACATGTCGGGCATAATCACCAATTCGTTCAAGTGATCGTAATACCCAGATGACGTTTAAAACACGAGTAATACTGCGCGGGTCTTCCATCATATAGGTGGCTAAAGATCGCAAAGCTGTTTTGTATTCCATATCAACAACCTTATCTTGTTTCGCAACCTTGATAGCCATATCGATATCTAAACGGGCAGTCGCATCAAGAGCATCATGTATCATGCGAGATACCATGCTGCCAATTCGATTAATCTCCACATAACCTCTTGGAGACTCACCCTCTTCAATCAGAGAAAGAGTTAATTTAGCAATTTTCTTGGCTTCATCGCCCATACGCTCAAGCTCACTTACGGCTTTAGATATAGACAGTATCATACGTAAATCTGACGCTGCAGGCTGACGTTTTGCTAATATCCGGGTGCATTCTTCATCGATAATTTCATCAAGTTTATTAACGGTCGCATCCTGCTCACGAACAGTCTCTGCCAATTCGCTATTACTGTTTAGTAGCGCCTCAATCGCATCACTCACTTGTTTTTCAACCACGCCACCCATGGTTAAAAAGTGCTGACGTAGGTCTTCAAGTTCAGTATTAAACTGCTGCGATATATGATGTGTCATTAATTCTTTCATGATCTTCTTCCTTATCGGCAGCGCTAGCCGTAACGACCCGTGATGTAGTCTTCTGTTTGTTGTTTAGCGGGATTAGTAAACAAGGTATTGGTATCGCCAAATTCAATCAAATCACCCATATACATAAACGCAGTGTAATCAGAGACACGGGCTGCTTGTTGCATATTATGAGTCACTATGGCGATGGTGAACTCTTTTTTCAACTCATGGATCAGCTCTTCTATTTTTAAGGTAGAAATAGGATCCAAAGCAGAAGCAGGTTCATCCAGTAACAAAACTTCAGGCTTGACCGCTACGGTACGCGCAATCACTAGCCTTTGTTGTTGACCCCCTGACATACCCAATGCACTTTCATGCAACCTATCTTTGACCTCATCCCAAAGCGCCGCTGAACGCAGCGCCCATTCGACGGTTTCATCTAGAATTCGTTTTTTATTAATACCTTGGATACGCAGGCCATAAGCCACATTTTCATAGATACTTTTGGGAAAAGGATTAGGCTTTTGAAATACCATGCCGACTCGGCGCCTTAGTTCAGCGACTTCCGTTCCCTTGGCATAGATATTCGTATCATGCAGGTTGATTTCACCCGTAATGCGACAGGTATCTACTAGGTCATTCATACGGTTAAAACACCGTAACAAAGTAGACTTACCGCAACCGGATGGCCCGATAAAAGCAGTCACTTTTTTCTCAGGAATAATCATGTCTATTCCGTTTAGCGCCCGTTTATCACCATAAAATAGTTCAAGGTTATTCACCGTTAAACAAGGTGTTTCACTTTCGATACGCAAAGTCTGTTGGCTACGCTGCATCGCTGAAATATCAATTGCGTGTGTTTTCATTTCGCTCATAATCGTCTCTTCTCTACATTTCCAGCGATTTATATTTTTCACGTAAGTGGTTTCGAATGGTTACCGCCGATAGGTTTAACAAAGCGATAACAATAACTAATAAGAGTGCGGTGGCATAAACAAGAGGTCTAGCCGCTTCTACATTGGGACTTTGGAAACCCACATCATAAATATGAAAACCAAGGTGCATAAATTTTTGATCTAGGTGAACAAATGGATAGTTGCCATCAAGCGGTAATGAAGGCGCTAGTTTTACCACACCCACCAGCATTAGCGGCGCGACTTCACCCGCAGCCCTTGCTACCGCAAGGATAACCCCAGTCATAATAGCGGGACTTGCCATGGGCAATACGATTCGCCATAAGGTTTCTGCTTTAGTGGCACCTAATGCCAAACTGCCTTCTCGTACGTTTCTGGGGATGCGAGACAAACCCTCTTCAGTGGCGACGATAACAACGGGTACAGTTAATAAGGCTAACGTAATTGAGGCCCACATTAAGCCACCCGTACCAAAGGTGGGTGACGGTAAGGCTTCTGGGAATAGCGCCTGATCAATAGATGAGCCCATGAAGTAAATAAAGAAACCGAGACCAAATACCCCGTAAACAATCGATGGGACACCTGCCAAATTATTGACTGCAATACGAATAATACGAGTCATCCAGCCTTGAGTGGCATACTCTCTTAAATAGACAGCGGCGACCACGCCAAAGGGAGTGACTAGAATCGTCATTAATAGCACCATCATCACGGTACCAAAAATTGCAGGAAATACGCCGCCTTCGGTATTGGCTTCACGGGGGTCATCGGATAAGAATTCCCATAACTTTTCACCGTAGAAGCTCAACTTTTCCAATACATTCATGTCATTAGGTCGAAAAGCACGAACTACTTTGGCAACCTGTAATTCTTTAATCGATCCGTCCATTGCCTCAACGACGAAGGTATCACGATTAATTTCTGCATACAGAGCAATTAATTGCTCTTGCATCACTTTATACTCTTGATCGAAAACCGCCCTATCAGAATTTAAATCAGCCATAACAATCGGGGTGAGTTCTTTGTTAAGTTCAAGTGAACGCTGCTTTAAACGTAATCGTTCTAATCCATGATTAATTGCACCAATATCATGCTTTTCTATTTGGTAAATCTCATCATGGATAACCAGCACCCTTGCAATGCTTTTTTCAAACTTAGCCCAGGTCGCTAACGCAGACTCAGAGGCATTTTTATCTTGAGTCTCTACCACTGTATTGCCGTTTTCTTTTACCGCTTTGAGGTAACCATATAAGTTCCCCCATTCACGCCTTTCAGCAGCAAACAGCATGCTAGGTGTTTGTACATCCGTTAGGAAGTCATCAATTACCCAACGAAAGTCAGCACCATATATATCACGGTTACCTGTTTTCATTAACGTACGTGAAACGATGTCTTTCTCATCACTAATGTCGATACCCGCTTCCCTTAGCTGTACCGCAGGTACTTCAACACTCTCTACCTTTTCTGCCACCAAGTTATAACTTGGCTGACCTGGTGCCTGATAGCGTGCTTCCACTATGTCTGCAGGCCAGAAGTGACCCAGACCACGCACTGCTATCAGCAGCAATAAACCAATCACCATGATCACAGAGATTGCGACCGCGCCAGCATTAAGCCAGACCCACGGATCACCTGATTTAAACCACTTTGAAACCGATGCTTTTTGCATTTTATTCTCTTTATGACCTGTCATACTGTTACCCACTATAAGTTACAGAGAACCGTATTTTTTACGTAAATGTTGGCGTACTGTTTCTGCAATCGTATTCACCACAAAGGTAAATATAAAGAGCACAAAAGCGGCTAAAAACAGAATGCGATAATGAGAGCTATCGACTTCAGACTCTGGCACTTCAACCGCAAGGTTGGCCGCCAAGGTACGCATACCCTCAAATATATTGAAGTCCATAATAGGCGTATTACCTGTCGCCATAAGTACTATCATGGTTTCTCCGACTGCCCGTCCCATGCCTATCATAATGGCTGAGAAAATGCCTGGGCTAGCGGTCGGTAACACCACTCGTACCATGGTTTGCCAATAAGTTGCACCTAACGCAAGTGACCCTTGAGTTAAGGATTTTGGCACACTAAAAATGGCATCCTCAGTAATAGAGAAGATGGTGGGTATCACAGCAAAACCCATGGCAAATCCGACGACCAAGGCATTTCTTTGGTCAAAGCTAATACCCAGGTCATGGGTTATCCAACTGCGCATATCGCCCGCAAAAAAGTTCAGCTCAATCACAGGGCTCATGGCAATACAAAACCAAGCAAGAAAGATAATGACAGGGATAAGTATGATGGGCTGCCAACCCTCAGGCAGTAACCAGCGGATTTTAGTCGGCAGGCGAGACCAAGTATAAGCAAACAGTAGAATACCTAAGGGTAATACCAATAAAATACTGAAGGCAGCCGCTAGATTTTCTTCAAGGAAAGGCGCAAAGAATAATCCGGCCAAGAAGCCCAAGATGACAGTCGGCAAGGCTTCCATTAACTCTATAATAGGTTTGACCTTACGGCGTAGGGCTGGCGCCATAAAATACGCCGTGTAGATAGCACCACAAATTGCCAAGGGTACCGCCATCACCATGGCATAAAATGCCGCTTTTAAGGTACCGAAGGCTAATGGCATCAAACTGTATTTAGGTTCAAAATCATTATTCGCAGCAGAAGACTGCCAAGTATAACTAGGCTCTTGATAACCCTCGTACCAAATTTCTGCCCATAAAGAGCCCCAAGAGACTTCAGGATGCTCATTGTCTATTTTGAAAAAACGTATACCTTTACCGTCTTCCAATAACAAGCCATTGGCTCTGGGTGAGAAGGCAATTCTCGTCGCGCTGGCATCACTTAGTTTTTCATTGATCACTTGGCGTGAAGAGGTCGCATTATAAATGGCGACTACACCGCGATTATCCAAAGTAGCAAAACCCTTTCTGCGTTGCTCCATCGCCACATCGACAATACCAACGGGCTGGCTCACATCACGGATAAAGGTAAGGTTTTCTGTATTGTTGTCATCACGGACATTAAACCACTGGCTCACTTTACCCGTAGAATCGGCCACCATAATGGAAGACTGACCCAGTAAATAGCTCATCGAGGTTAACGCTGACCCTTCTTGAGTTAATTGGTGTTTGGCCTTAATGCTTATATCATCAAGATCCCTTAAATCCAGCTCCGTCATAGCCCCCGTTTTCGTGGCTATATACAGGTACCTTTGATCGCCACTGATTAACAAGTTACTGGTATTTTCAATGAAAGGTAACTCGGCTTGAGTCTCACTTATTTCAACTTCTTCAGTGATAAAGTTAACGTCTTTTTCAAGCTTTATGATGCGGCTTTTTTGTTCGCCCATCACCACTAAAGTAAGTGCTTCCTCACCGTTTCGAATAGCAACCTGCTTAATAGCAAAGTCAGCGGCATCGATCGCCTGCTCTCCAAATGGGTACTCTACCACCGGGGTAATCTGACGCTTACCATCCGGATAACTAATCTTGTAATTATGCTGAGCTATGACCAGCTGACCCGTTTCATAACCGAGAGCCATAATGCGACTGGTATCATCTTCAATCGCGAACGCTGTCAGCTTTGCATCGAGGCGGCTTTTTACTTGTTTCAGTACTTGGCCGTTCTGACTCCCGAAGAAGATAATACTGCCATCTTGGGCGACTCGCATCGCCACTTCATTTTGCTCTTCTACCGTTAAGTAATGGCTGGCGCCACTCTCTGGGTACGGCATGCTGTACTGAGCATCTTGCTCTATGTCTGCACCCGAGAATAAAGGAATAACCTCGTACAAAAGGTAAAAACAAATCAATAACACAGCAAGGATCACACTAGAACCGCCTATTGCGATACCAGCTGTGGCAGCCTTATCTTTTAAACGTCGTATTTTTCTATGACGCTTTAATGCTGGACTATTAAAATCCAAATCTGGGGCTTGACGGTCTGTTGTTTTACTCATCAGAAATCATCTTGTAATTTATTGCATATTTGTGACAACAGTAAGCATAAGAAAAGCAGGAAAGAGTCACCTTCCCCGCTTAATATCTTGCTATACCATTCAAATGTTATTGAATGCCTAGATCGCTCAAGTACTTATTCGCAACCTTACTAGGTAGTGGTACATAACCATCTTTTACCACCACTTCTTGGCCTATTTGAGAAAGAACCATTTTAACAAACTCGCGTTGCAGTGGTGCTAACGGTTTATTTGGCGCTTTATTCACATAAACATATAAGAAACGAGAAAGTGGGTAAGCACCTGTCGCAGCATTAAGGGGTGTTGCTTCAATAAATTTGCCACCCTCTTTCTTCGATAATGCGACAGCGCGTACAGAAGAAGTTTTATAACCAATCCCTGAGTAACCAATGCCATTCAAAGAAGTCGATACAGATTGCACAACAGATGCAGAACCTGGCTGCTCATTCACACTGTTTTTGTAATCCCCTTTAAATAGGGCTTTCTTCTTAAAATAACCATAAGTGCCTGATACTGAATTACGACCAAACAGCTGTACATCACGTGTTGACCATGCACCGGTTAAACCCGTTGTACCCCAGTTAGTAATGTTTTTGCCGTATCCACCCTTACGAGTTGAAGAGAAGATAGCATCAATCTGAGGCAAAGAAAGACCCTTGATTGGGTTATCCTTGTGTACGAAAACAGCAAGTGCATCAATGGCAACCGGAATCGCTGTTGGCTTATAACCATATTTCTTTTCAAACGCTGCAATTTCTTTATCCTTCATAGTACGGCTCATTGGACCGAAGTTTGAAGTGCCTTCTGTTAGTGCTGGTGGTGCAGTAGAAGAGCCCGCCGCCTGAATTTGAATATTAACATTAGGGTATAGACGTTTGAAATCTTCTGCCCAAAGGGTCATGAGATTTGCCAGTGTGTCAGAGCCAACACTTGAAATATTGCCAGATACACCGCTTGCCTTGGTGTACGAAGGCAACATTGGATCAACAGCAGCAACAGCACTTACAGATAAACTTGCGGCAGCAGTAAGAGCTAGACCGGCAACTAAATTTTTCATCATTACAAAAGCCTCAGTAGTTACATCCAAATTCATGGGTTAATTCCCATCTCGTGTTTGATGTTTATTACTATAACGAGCAAATGTGACAAAAATGTTAAAGTAAAATATTCCTCGCTCTCATGCATATAAACTATTAGGAAAATAAAATAAAACTCTTTTAAATCAATAAATTAATAAATTAATAAATTAATAAATTAATTTTAAATTAGTTTTGTTTTTATAAACATAACTGGCAGCATTTAGCGTCAAAATTTTGATTTGACCTGTCATATAAACGTCATAATGGCTCACCTCTTTTATGACAAACTTTGTCTGTCGCCAATTATATACAGATAAATCCTTGATCTAATTCACTGTTATTGTGTATTTGATTTTTGAATTCCCATAAACTGGTCGTTCAAAGGCGAAAATACGTCTTCAATCAAATACATAACAGTCTGTGGACTTTGATCATGCTAAAAACAATAATCGATCTCGCTGAGTCTTTATCCTCTGCGATTGGCAAGTGCGTTGCCTGGCTTACCATTGGAATGATGGCGCTAACCTGTCTTATCGTTTTAATGCGATACGGCTTCAACGCTGGCTCCATTGCGTTACAGGAATCTGTACTTTACCTTCATGCTTTAGTATTCATGCTAGGTGCAGCATATACCTTTAAATCAGATGAACATGTCAGGGTAGATGTATTTTACCGTGGCTTTAGTGCCAAGAAGAAAGCCTGGGTCAATCTGATCGGCGCTATCATCTTCTTATTGCCCGTTACGCTTTACACAACTTACTTAAGTTATGACTATGTGTCTGCGTCTTGGCGTGTTTTAGAAACCTCACCAGAACCCGGTGGTTTACCTTTCATCTATTTATTAAAAACCCTGATTCCCATCATGATGATTACTCTTATCATTCAAGGCCTGGCCGATATATTTAAAAGCATCGGCATAATTACAGACCACACTCAGATTAATGCAACTCAAGGACACCAAGATGACTGAGCTAATTCCACTTTGGCTCTTTGGGGCTGTCTGTATCTTTTTACTCTTTGGTTACCCTGTTGCTTTTTCTTTGGCGGGTACCGCACTTATTTTTGCGGGCCTTGGCAGCCTGATGGGAACTTTTGATCCCGTATTTTTAGAAGCCCTTCCTAATCGATTATTTGGCATCATTCGCAACGAGACACTCATTGCTGTGCCCCTTTTTGTACTAATGGGTGTTCTGTTAGAAAAATCAAAACTTGCCGAAAAGCTACTCGATAGCATGGCAATGCTGTTTGGCACCCTACGTGGTGGTTTAGGCATTTCCGTCATTTTGGTGGGCATGTTGTTAGCAGCCAGTACAGGTATTGTTGGGGCAACTGTTGTCACCATGGGGATGATTTCATTACCGACCATGTTGCGCCGTGGTTATGATCCCGCCCTTGCTGCCGGCACTATTTGTGCGACCGGTACCTTAGGCCAAATCATTCCACCTTCTATTGCGCTGGTTTTACTGGGCGATGTTATGTCCAACGCCTACCAGAAAGCGCAATTGGAAATGGGTATTTTCTCCCCTAAAACAGTGTCTGTCGGTGACTTATTTGTCGGCGCACTTATTCCTGGTTTGTTACTTGTCGTTGCCTATATTGTTTATGTGTCTATGGTCGCTTGGTTACAGCCTCATAAAGCACCAGCGGTATCAAAAGATGAATTATTAGCAGGATCAACAGAATCCGTTGCCGTACTTCTGATTAAAGGCCTTGTGCCGCCATTGGCATTAATTCTTGCGGTACTTGGCTCTATCTTATCTGGTATTGCAACACCGACCGAAGCCGCTGGTGTAGGCGCTTTTGGTGCCGCCATTCTAGCGCTAGCAAGCGGTAAGTTGAATATTGCGACCCTTAAAGAAGTGGTTTACGCGACGACTCGTGTCACCTCTATGGTATTTCTGATATTAATCGGTGCTTCACTTTTCTCGCTTGTATTCAGGGGCTTTGGTGGTGAGGAGTTAATCCAAAACTTCTTTAACCAATTACCTGGTGGCGTCTTTAGCGCCATGTTGATCGTCATGCTAGTCATGTTCTTATTGGGCTTCATTTTAGACTTTATTGAGATTACCTTTGTTGTCGTACCTATTGTTGCGCCAGTGCTATTAGCAATGGGATTAGATCCAGTTTGGTTGGGTATTATGATGGCGATTAATTTACAGACCTCATTCTTAACACCACCCTTTGGTTTTGCCTTATTTTACCTTCGTGGTGTGGCACCGCCAGAGCTCAAAACACAATCCATCTATAAAGGGGTACTTCCTTTTATATTGATTCAGCTTGCTATGCTTGCGTTATTAGCAGTTTACCCAGATTTAGCGACCTGGTTACCAAGCGTAATTTATGGTGACTAAGGTACGAGAAACAAAAGGAAATCACATGAAAGCGGTTCAAATACAAGATTATGGTTCAGCATCAGATTTAGCAGTAGTCGAAACAAATAAGCCAGCAATAGCGGCAGGACAATTGTTAGTAAGAATAGGCGCTGCTGGTATTAACCCAGTAGATACCTATATTCGATCTGGTACCAATAACTATCAGGCCAGCTTCCCTCATACACCAGGTAACGATGGTGCTGGTACTGTGGTTGAAGTGGCTGATGATGTCACCGAGTTTAAAGTCGGTGATCGCATCTACTTTAGCCGTTGCTTGTCTGGCTCTTCAGCAGAATATGCTTCTTGCTTAGCTGAAAAGGCTTTTCCACTGCCCGATAGCCTCAGCTTTGAACAGGGCGCTTGCCTTGGTGTGCCTTATACAACAGCCCATAGAGCACTATTTGGTCGAGCTCATGCACAAGCTGGCCAAAAGGTTCTCATTCATGGCGGCACAGGTGCAGTGGGTATTGCAGCGGTACAACTGGCTTTAGCAGCAGGTCTTAAAGTCGTTGCCAGTGCAGGCTCGGATGAGGGTATTAAGTTACTTAAAAACCAAGGGGTTAATGACGTTATTAACCATAAAGAGGCGGATCACCTAGCCCCTTTTCAAAACTTGGAAAATGGCTTTGATATTATTATTGAAATGCTGGCTGACCAGAATTTGGATCAAGACTTAAAAGCCCTTACTCATGGTGGTTGTGTAGCCGTTATTGGAAGCCCTTACTCATGGTGGTTGTGTAGCCGTTATTGGCAATAGAGGCACAGTTGAAATTAACCCTAGAGATTTAATGGCCAGGGATGCCGCAGTGGTGGGGGTCGCATTAGCAAACGTCACCGCACCGGTACTTAAACAGATTGCCCAGTCTTTATTCCCGCTACTGGAATCTGGGTTGCTTAAGCCTGTGGTACGAAGAACCTATACTCTGGCTGAGTTAGGTCAAGCCCATGAAGATGTATTACTTGCAGGTGCCCTAGGTAATCTAGTTGTCACTTTAGCGGATTAGATTCTAATATAATCAATGAAAGTGTTTTTTATTCTCATTAATCTGCGATTAATGAGAATAAAAGCCATGAATTAACTATCGCAATGCGAATTAACACCACGATATGAAATAGAAATTTCACTAATGCACTACTTCAAAGCAAAGTTATTTGCTAGCCTAACCTTATTAACACGCTTAAAAGGAGCCTTATATGAGCGTTACTGTTGTTGTAAGCTTTAAAGTTAAGCCATCTTTAGTAAACGAATTTATTGATGTATTGCAATCTCATCAGAGCAGTATGATTCAAGCAGGTGCTAAAAATGTCTCGCTTTTCACCACCCCAGATAGGGCTAATAAGATTTTCGAGATAGAAACATGGGACTCTGTTGAAGATCATAAAGAATATGTTCGAATGATTTCTGAAAGCTCTGAATTAGAAAAATTTAATGGCTATCTTGTTGAACCTTATAAAGTTTCTTACCTAAAAGAAGTTTCAAGACTCGATGCATTTTGATCTGACTGGATAAACTTTCAGCGATATTCTGGTCACAAGACTTTCGCTATTCTAGCCGCCATTGTATAAACTGGCTTTATCTATACTAAATGGCGGAGAGAATTGTGTTAACGCCCTCTGATGTACTGTCCTTACCTATTCAAGCTCATACCCACGACCATGATTATCATCAATTGGTCATAGTACTTGATGGCGACACGGATTTTGACATTCAAGGTCAAGGCAAGCAACTCGCCCCAGGCGGCGGCTGTGTTGTGCCATCCAGTGAAGGCCATGCTTTTGCAGGCTTAGGTGAAAACCGCATCATGGTGGTCAACTTACCCATCCCACCGCAACAGGCAATTACCCAAGAAGAATACGAACTGGTTTCACGCATGTTCGACCAAGCCAGCTTTTTCCAACTCAATGCCAGATTAAAACTATTAGCCACCAGCTTAAGTGGTGAACTTGAGCAACACCCTGATGATAAGTTACTTGCCAGGGCCTGTGGTAACACGCTTCTCAGTGCTATTCGACACCAATTAACTGAAACCGATATAGTCACCAGCCCCACCTTGGGCCGTAGATTAGACATTGATAAACTCGACCAATATATCGAGAACAACCTCTCTAGACGTATTCAAATGCAAGAACTCGCGCAGTTTTGTTTTTTAAGTGTGAGTCAATTTCATCAAAGGTTTAAAGAAAAAATGGGCTTAACCCCCCACCAATATGTTCAACAAAAGCGCCTTAAACAAGCCCAAGTATTATTGGCCAATGGGCACTCTGCCTCACAAGCGGCAAGCCTTTGCGGCTTTTCCAGTCAAAGCGCAATGACCACACTATTCTCACAGGAACTAGGCATTAGCCCTGTACGTTTTCAAAAACTTTACCTTACCTAATAACGGCTTCATCTCCTAAATACAGCGCCAGAGTTTTTCGCAAAAGCAGGCGAGCATTCCATAAGACACAAATCCAATCTCATCATAAAGTAAGTCTAATGACACATTAGCAGCCGCCTAAGATCGATAGAATGATTAATTATGTTCTAGAATCAAAGCTAACAAACGCTGCATCTTACCTCCCATAATGGGTATGGAGCTTACTTATGTTTAACGCGATTGATGTTCTTGATCCTTCTTTCACCAAGCAAAAACCGACCCATTTATGGACTCTAATTTCGCCACTTTATAATGTCGATGAGGCCAACTGGTTAACGCAACTTTTACCGCTTGCCACGCCTTCAGACAAAATGCTGAAAGCAACAACAGATAAGGCTAGCGCCTTAATTCAAGCGGTACGTGAAGACGATGAAGCGAGCAGTATGATTGACTCGTTATTATTGGAATACAGCCTAGACACCAAAGAAGGCATTCTCTTAATGTGCCTTGCAGAAGCCTTAATGCGTGTTCCTGATGGTGAAACGGCTGATGCCTTTATTCGTGACCGCCTAAGTTCTGCTGATTGGAACAGTCATTTAAAAAACTCTGATTCCTTTTTCGTTAATGCCTCAACTTGGGGCTTAATGCTGACAGGTAAAGTGGTTGGCATGAATGAAAAGGAAGACGGTAGCCCTGCCAATCTAATGAATCGCATGGTCAATCGTTTATCTGAACCAGTTATTCGTAAGGCAATGTACCAAGCCATGAAAATTATGGGTCATCAGTTTGTTCTTGGCCGTTCCATTAAAGAAGCGCTATCGCGTGGTAAAAGTTATCGCGACAAAGGGTATAGCTATTCTTTTGATATGTTAGGGGAAGCCGCACTTACCCAGCAGGATGCGGATAAGTACCTAACGGCTTATATGAGCGCCATCGACAGTGTTGCTCAAGATAATTATAAAGGCAACGCACCTAGCCCAACCATTTCTATCAAACTTTCAGCATTGCACCCGCGTTATGAAATAGCACAAGAAGCTAGGGTCATGAGTGAGTTATTTGAAAGTGTTAAAATGCTCATCATCAAGGCTCGTAATAAAAAGGTCGGTATTACCATTGATGCTGAAGAAGCGGACCGTTTAGAGCTTTCTCTCACTCTTTTTGAAAAGCTTTATCAAGACCCAGCAAGCCAAGGCTGGGGGCAGTTTGGTTTAGTCATTCAAGCTTACTCAAAACGTGCTTTGCCTGTTCTCACTTGGCTTACTGCCATAGCGGCAGAACAAGGAGATCAAATCCCTGTACGCCTAGTAAAAGGCGCTTATTGGGATGCTGAAATCAAACTTTGCCAACAAAAAGGCTTTGATGGGTACCCTGTTTTTACTCGTAAAGAAGCCACAGACATGTCTTACCTAGCCTGTGCTCACTTTCTTTTAAGTGATCATGCAAGACAATGGATCTTCCCTCAATTTGCTACCCACAATGCTCATACTATTGCCGCTATCAGTGCCTTAGCAACTAAAACTGGCGCACCGGTTTCTGATTATGAGTTCCAGCGCTTACACGGTATGGGCGATGCCCTTTATAACCGAGTAATTAAAGATCAAGCGGTTAATGTTCGCATTTATGCGCCTGTTGGCAGCCACAAAGACCTACTACCCTACCTTGTTCGCCGCCTTCTAGAGAATGGGGCAAATAGCTCTTTCGTACACAGGCTGGTGGATGCTAAATGTCCAATTGAAGAGCTCACTCATCACCCGGTTGAAACACTATTAAGTCGAAAAACCCTTGCTAACCCTTATATTAAACTGCCAATTGACATGTTTGAGGAGCGTCAAAACTCTTTTAGTCCAAATATAGAAATCAGCTCTCAATGGTTACCTTTTGAGCAGTCTATTAATCAATTTATGCAAAATAAATGGCAAGCCAGCCCAATCGTTTCAGGTAAAAAAATCATCACTGATTTACAGCACCTAGTACGCAGTCCTTATGATCAAAGCCAAATAGTGGGTGATGTAAATTGGGCTAATGCTGAGCATGTTACTCAAGCTATCAGCGATGCCGAACACGCCTTTACGGGGTGGTCAGCAAGAACCATGGCAGAACGTGCTGCTTGTTTATTGAAAATGGCTGACCTACTTGAGCAGAACATGCCTGAGTTGGTAGCGATTTGCCATAAGGAAGCAGGCAAAACCATTCAAGATAGCATTGATGAAGTAAGAGAAGCGGTTGATTTCTGTCGTTATTATGCTTGTTTTAGCCAAGACAAACTTGCTCAAGCCGAACCTTATATCGATTTTAGAGGACAGCAACAGCATCAGCAATTAGGCCCACGTGGTGTGTTTGCTTGCATTAGCCCATGGAATTTCCCATTAGCTATCTTCTTAGGCCAGGTTACTGCTGCACTTGTAGTTGGTAATACGGTTGTCGCTAAGCCTGCTGAGCAGACTTGCTTAATCGCTATGCGCGCGGTTGAATTATTATATGAAGCAGGTATTCCAACGGATGTTCTTCACCTATTACCCGGTGATGGCGCTACGGTCGGTAATACGATTACCTCAGACAAACGTATTGCAGGTTTAGCTTTTACAGGCTCCACTCCAACCGCTCAGCGTATAAATCGATCTTTAGCTGCGCGTGGTGTCGAACCCGTGCCCTTAATTGCAGAAACTGGCGGTCAGAACGCCATGATAGTTGACTCAACGGCCTTGCCAGAACAAGTCGTGAGAGATGCCGTTAATTCAGCCTTTTCATCAGCAGGTCAACGCTGCTCAGCTTTAAGAGTCTTATTTGTTCAAGCTGATATTGCAGATCGTGTGGTGGTCATGTTGCAAGGCGCTATGCAGGAATTAGTCGTAGCTGACCCCCACTTACACAGCACAGACCTTGGCCCTGTTATCGATAAAACCGCACAGGATAAGTTATCCGCTCATATCGAAAAAATGACGAAAGAGGCCAAGTTAATCGGCCAAACTAAGCTTTCTGAAGCCTGTGATAAAGGTACCTTTATTGCGCCAACCGCATTTGAGCTCACTAGCATCAAGCAGTTGGGTGAAGAACAATTTGGTCCTATTTTACATCTGGTACGTTATCAAGCTAATCAAATTGAAAGCATCATTGAAGACATTAATAACTCAGGCTTTGGTCTAACCATGGGTGTTCATAGCCGCAATGAAACCACCTGTAATCGTATCGCCGAACTAGCAAGAGTGGGTAACCTTTATATTAATCGTGACCAAATTGGTGCCGTAGTGGGCGTACAACCCTTTGGTGGCCAAGGATTGTCTGGCACAGGTCCAAAAGCAGGTGGACCTCATTATCTCGCCGCCTTTATGAAATAAGCCGATCAAATCGAGATTATTTCATCACTACTTTATACCGGCATCAGAATTTAGGTAATAGAAACTATGAATACTAATAACAACGTACAGATGAACCAGGCACTCAAGGCTTTTCCTCTATGGAATCAATTCGGTGCAGAGCAACGTGCAGAACGTCTTTTAAATAGCCTAAGTGCACTTTCAGGCGAAGCCAGACTAATGGCTCAATGGCAAATCAATAATGCATTAGAACAAATTGCCGCTAAGCAGTTAATGCCAGGACCAACAGGGGAAAGTAACCTTCTATCTAACCAAGGCAGAGGCGTTTTTATTAGCTTACTCACTAAGTTACCAGCGCATACTGATCACTTGTTTACTGCGTTAGTCGGTCAGGTCTTTGCCGCCTTGATGGCAGGTAATAGCGTGATACATTTAGGTGATCTAGGCCAAGACTTGGTCTCTAAACTGGAAGAATATTTACCAGAAGGTGTGTTGCAAGATGCCCTTCTATCGGATCAAGAAAGCTTATTAGCGGATACTCGAATAGCCGGCGTTTGTACCATCACAGACGCAGACAAGATAATTTCGCTACAGCAAACACTGGCGAATAAAGAGGGGTTGTTAAAGAGGGTTTGTTATGTCAACTTATAGCCGAAACCGATATAGAGAATTTCACCACACTTGCTCTACCGAGTTATATTCATAAGTTCACAACAGAGCAAACGATTAGCACAAATACCACGGCTGTGGGTGGTAATGCCACGCTACTAGAGCTGGGAAGTAAAACAGACTAGATCACTTCCCTAGTTTCTAACAAGCATAAAAAAGGCTTCAAAGTTTAACTTTGAAGCCTTTTTTGTTTCTTTTGATTAGTACAAATTTAACTAATCAGCATCACGTGCATTGATATAAGCACGTTCTGAAACAGCATGCCATTTGCTTACTTTAGAACGGAAGTCGATGAAAGAGTCATAGACTTTTTGGCTCATAGCATCGCCTGCAGCAACATCTTTCAAGGTCGCTTCAGAAGCCGTACGTAATTGTGCTAAAACATCTTTCGGGAAAGGTTTAAGCTGTACGTTATGATCATTAACTAGGGTTTCAAGTGCATCATTATTTAATGCAGTGAACTCGTCTAGCATATCCTGATTTGCTTGACGGCCAGCAGCTTTAACAATCAACTTAAGGTCAGCAGGTAGTGCTTCATAAGCGGTTTTGTTAACCATGGCTTCAAGTGTTGTACCTGGCTCATGCCAACCTGGGAAGTAGTAGTATTTAGCCGCTTTATACAGACCAAATGCAAGGTCGTTATAAGGACCTACCCACTCAGTTGCATCAATGGTTCCGGTTTGTAGTGCAGTAAAGATTTCGCCACCAGGCAAGTTAACCGGTGTACCACCCACACGCTTAAGAACTTCACCACCTAGGCCAGGAATACGCATTTTCAAGCCTTGGAAGTCATCAATAGAGTTGATCTCTTTATTAAACCAGCCCCCCATTTGAACACCCGTATTACCCGCAGCCATAGGTATTAGGTTGAAAGGTGCATACACTTCTTCCCATAATTCCATACCACCGCCATGGCTAACCCAAGCGTTGATTTCTTGAGCTGTCAAACCAAATGGAACAGCAGCAAAGAATTGTGCCGCTGGCGCTTTACCTTTCCAGTAGTAAGATGCACCGTGACCCATTTCAGCCGTACCACGAGATACAGCATCAAATACTTCTAGTGGTGGAACCAACTCACCCGCAGCATAAACCTTAACATTCAAACGTCCGCCGGACATTTCTGTAATGTTTTTAGCCAGTTTCTCTGCGCCTGTACCCAAACCTGGGAAATTCTTAGGCCAAGTCGTTACCATTTTCCAATTAATAACTTCTGCTTTTGCCTGAGCTTTTGTTTGTTCTTCGGCTTTCTCACCGCCGCCACAAGCAACTAGGGTTGCGGCTGCAATGCCAGCAATTGCCCATTTTCCAAAACTTTTCGCTGTAAACATCTTGATTCCTCAGCTTTTATTGTTATTCGTTATTTTTTGCTTTACGAGGGTCTTATTATTAGACCTTAGAAAAGCCGGCCTTGCCCATCTAAACAAAACCAGTGAAACAGATACTAGGCGCACTAGCTCATTGTCTCAACTGATTTTTTTAACATTAGATAAATTTATAGGGTTTGTAATTTTGCGAAAGCTAAGTAGCTCATTGTCTCAACTGATTTTTTTAACATTAGATAAATTTATAGGGTTTGTAATTTTGCGAAAGCTAAGACCAGCCATTTTGTACCTTCGTCATCAAAGTTAACCTGTACTCTCGCTTGTGGACCTTGGCCTTCATAATTAATGACTAGGCCTTCACCAAACACAGGATGCATCACTCTATCACCCATGCTGATATTAGTTTCGGGAACCTGATAACCATCCAGCACTGAGCTTGCAGGTCGTGCATAACTTGGTCTTTGGGTAGAGACAGGACGCGATACCTGTGAACGTAAACGTACTTCTTCTAAACACTCATTCGGAATTTCATTGATAAAGCGTGATGGGCTGTTAAAGGACTCACTACCATGTAAACGACGAGATTCTGCATAGGTAATATAAAGTTTTTCCATGGCCCTTGTAATACCCACATAACACAAACGTCTTTCTTCTTCTAAACGGCCAGGTTCTTCAAACGACATACGACTTGGGAACAGGTTTTCTTCCACCCCAGTTAAAAAGACTAAAGGAAACTCTAGTCCTTTGGCAGAATGCAATGTCATTAGTTGTATCGCATCCTGATACTCATCCGCCTGAGCTTCACCAGCATCTAACACCGCCTGATCTAAAAAGGCCATCATAGGCGAGCTGTATTCTTGCTCTTCAGTCTCGGTTTTACTCCAACTAAAACCGCTGGCCGCACTCACCAACTCTTTTAAGTTTTCGACCCTAGCTTCGCCTTTTTCGCCTTTTTCTTTCTCATGAAACGCAATCAGACCCGCTTCTTGAATTAATTGCTCAAAGATCTCACCCAGACCGAGATCATCACTCTTGACGCAACTTGCCATACCATCAACAAGCCCTAAAAATAACGATATGGCGTTGGTTGCACGTGCGGGGAGTAATTTTTGGCGAACAATTTCTGATGCGGCTTGCCACATAGAGCAGCCCTGATCTCGCGCTAATTCTCGGATAGTACCGATACTGCGCTCACCAATACCACGAGGGGGTACGTTTATTACCCGCTCCATAGCGCCATCATCATTCGCATCAATGGCTAATCTGGCATACGCCAAGGCATTTTTGATTTCAAGACGATCATAGAATCGATGACCACCATAAATACGATAAGCCATTTGATCACGTACTAAACATTCTTCTATCACACGCGATTGCGCATTTGATCGGTACAAGATGGCCATATCTTTTAGGCTAGTACCATCATCACGCCATTTTTTGATAATACTAACAATGAATCTGGCTTCATCTTGTTCGTTAAAGCCAGCATAGAGCGAGATTTTCTCCCCTTCAGGACTTTCTGTCCAAAGCTCTTTGCCAAGGCGATCATCATTGTTTTTAATCAGACCATTGGCCGCTTTAATAATATGGCCGGTAGAACGATAGTTCTGCTCCAGACGTACTGTCTGTACCTCATTAAAATGCTTAGTGAAACTCTGTATGTTTTCTATCTTAGCACCACGCCAGCCATAAATAGATTGATCATCATCCCCTACTGCCGTAATTGAACCTTTATCACCCACAAGGATACGTAACCATGCATATTGAATACTGTTAGTATCTTGAAACTCATCCACCAGCAAGTGCACAAAACGCTGTTGATAATGGCGTAATAGAGCCGGATTGCCCAATAGTAGCTCATGGGCTCTCAATAACAGCTCACCGAAGTCTAAGGTGCCATTTCTCTCACAGGCTTCTTCATAGCTGTAATAAAGTTCACGCATACCCTTGGAGAAGGGGTCATGGCTATCAGGAACATGAGCCGCACGACGACCTTCATCTTTTTGCCCATTAATATACCAACAGACTTGTTTTGGAGGCCAACGCGTTTCATCAATATTTTGTTCGCGCATAATGCGTTTAACCAAACGCAGCTGGTCATCACTGTCCATTATTTGAAAGTTTTCTTTTAAACCCGCATCACGCCAATGGGCGCGTAATAAACGATGCGCTAAACCGTGGAAAGTCCCGACCCACATACCTTGAGGTGGCACACTTACCAGTTGCTCAATCCTCGCCTGCATCTCTTTCGCTGCTTTATTGGTAAAAGTCACCGCCATAATACTAAAAGGCGAAACTTCATAAGCATGCATTAACCAGGCAATTCTATGGACTAAAACACGGGTTTTACCACTGCCTGCGCCCGCTAATATCAGAGTGTTTTGCAATGGAGCAGCAACCGCTTCTCGTTGCTTATCATTTAGAGAATCAAGAATAAAAGAAACATCCATTGATCAGGTTCCGCCTTGCTAATTAAGTGGCTAAAAATAAAATTCATTTTTCTGTCACATAAAAAAACTATTATAGTGGTTGATTTTTGATCAATTATACGTTCTTTTATGTGTTGTAACTTGTTGACCTCTATTTTGACTTTTTTCACCTGTCGATGACAGTGATCTATGCATTTCATTGTTATTGAAATACAGCAAAGGAAAAACCGATGAACAAACTCGCTACTGAATTTAGTAAATTAAAAACAGATTTGTTACATGCTTCTATCAGCCTCAAGAACGAGGAGAGCGAAAAGCTGCAAAAAGAAGATGGCGTACGCGTATTAAAAGCGCGCCGTGCAATTGAGGCTTATCGAGAGCAAAAAAACTTGTCTGATTCCATTTCAAGTGGATGGGATATTAACTAATTTCGCTACCACAAGCGAAACAAAGCCAAGTTTATAACAAACAAAGTGAATGATTCATCATTCACTTTTGAATACCCTACTCAAAAATTGAATAGGGTTACAAATACCAACCCTCTATATTGCTGTCTCAAACAGCAAGGTGTTTTTTCTGCCCTAAAAAAACGCCTTTAACTTACTAACGTTTACATACGGTATCCAATCCATTAATACATTCGCTAGCGGTGCAAGATCGGTTGGAGTACCATACCTAGGTTTTTTAAAGCGCTATTTAAATAGCACGCAATTAATAATAATTATAGAGCGAGTAACCCTTTTGGGGAGACACCATGTTTGAAAATATTCACCCTGCACCTGCAGATCCTATACTTGGTTTAAACGAATCCTTTGCTAAAGAATCCAACCCTAATAAAATTAATTTAGGCGTGGGTGTATATAAAGATGAGCAAGGTAAAACCCCTATTCTGCAAGCAGTTAAACAAGCAGAAGAAAGACTGTTAGCCAGTGAATCCAGTAAAAGTTATTTAAGTATTGAGGGTACCTCTCAATACCGTGAAGCAGTTCAAAGCCTACTGTTTGGCTCAGACCACCCTATTTTAACTAAAAAATTAGCCCATACCGCCCACACACCTGGTGGTACTGGAGCCTTAAGGGTCGCCGCAGAATTCATTAAAAAACACATGCCTAATTCGACGATTTGGGTCAGTAACCCGACTTGGGCGAATCACCAAGCCGTCTTTCAATCTGTCGGTTTAGAAGTGGCAAGTTATGCCTACTATGATGCGGTTAACAAGAGCTTAGATTTTGAAGCCATGTTAGCCAGTTTGTCTCAGATACCTGAAGGCGATGTCGTGCTTTTCCACGGTTGCTGTCATAACCCAACTGGGGTAGATCCAACCACAGAACAGTGGCAACAACTTGCAAACCTATGCAGTAAACAAGGCTTTTTGCCTTTATTTGATATTGCATATCAAGGGTTTGGTGTTGGTTTAGAAGAAGATGCAAAAGGCTTAAGAACCTTTACTCAACAAGTTCCTGAGATGTTTATAGCAAGCTCTTTCTCAAAGAACTTTGGTTTGTATAATGAACGTGTAGGTGCCATCACCCTAGTATGTGATACCGCAGAGCAGGCAGATAACGCCTTCACTCAACTACAACGCACTATTCGCACAAACTATTCCAACCCACCGGCGCATGGTGCTGCGATTGTGACAGAAATCCTTTCTGATCCTGCATTACGTAGCTTATGGGAGATGGAATTAGAAAGTATGCGTAAACGCATCCATGAGATGCGCAGCTTGTTTGTTAGCACCTTAAGAGCCAATGGTGTTGAGCAAGATTTCTCTTTTATCTCGCGTCAACAAGGTATGTTCTCTTTCTCCGGCCTTACACCCGATCAAGTAAGCCGTTTAAGACAAGATTTTGCCATCTATATTGTAGGTTCAGGCCGTATCAATGTGGCAGGTATCACGCATGACAATATCAAGCCTCTATGTGATGCTATCAGCTCGGTGATTAAAAACAGCTAGCCGATCTTAATCACACAAAAAAGCAGCCCTTTCTTCTAATGGCTGCTTTTTTTTGGCTTAACCATTAAGTTGTTAGAAGTTTCACCTATTCAGACTTGTTTTGAATAGGCTTTCCACCTTATTCTGCCTTATCTATCTTGCTCTAGAAACTGAGGATACCGCCTTATGTCTGCTACTTTAATTTATTGCTACGACCCTATGTGTAGCTGGTGCTGGGGATTTCAACCCACTTGGAATTCTCTACAAACAGCATTGGCACCCTATATAGAACAGGGAGAGCTACAAATTCAACCCATGCTAGGAGGCCTCGCAATCGATTCGAATGCACCTATGCCCATTCCTATGCAAACTAACCTAGCGGCTACTTGGCAGCAAATTGAATCACAGCTGGGTACTCGTTTTAATCATAATTTCTGGAAAGACTGCCAACCTAGACGATCAACCTACCCAGCCTGTCGAGCTTGTTTAGTCGCGCGTGATCAGAATCTAGAAAAAGAAATGGCAGCAAAAATTCAGCAGGCTTACTATTTAAATGCTCAAAACCCCTCTGACCTTGATACCTTGGCAGAATGCGCCAGTAACATAGGGTTAAAAAAAGAGAGTTTCTTGAAGGCGATGGCGCACTGTAAAGAGACAGAAGTATTAGAGCAGGAAGTACAGATAGCACGTCAGTTAGGCCTCAACTCCTTCCCGAGTATCGCCCTGGTGATAGCCAATAAATTGATTCCTATTCCTTTAGATTATCTTAATCCAGACAAGATGTTAGCAGATATTCTTCAGGGGCTTAAAGACGGCAAGAACTAGCTTTAGTAAAGGGATGATCTCTATTAGATAATCTAGTGAGTAACATCCCTTTAGCACAGCCCATATCAAACATTATCTCTGTGACTAGAACGGCTAGTATAAGGCGGTAATCCAATATCTTTTTGTAAATGATTTGATAAGCCGTAAAGGCTACCATATTCACTCTTAGTTAATCCACAAGACTCTAATCTATTGTTTTTATTAGAGTTTGCTAAAAACATTAGCACTTTCTTAAGACCTTTCTTTAGACCTAATAACACACTGATTAATAATGGGTACATACTTGCATCTCCTCGTATTTAGGCTTTTAATAATGCCTTAGAGCGCATCGATGTACGAACGTTAAAAACTAACATTATAAATAAGATAATCTTATGGTTGATTGAACTATGGACACTAGAGTCACGCATTTGAAAGCAATTCATTACTTTGCTGTCGCCAGTAAAACCCTGAGCTATACCAAGGCTGCGCAGGAGTTATTTGTTTCTCAAGCTGCCGTTAGTCAGCAGATTCGCTTATTAGAAGAGTATTTAGGAAATAAGCTATTTTATCGGGCGGGTCGCGATATGCAGCTCACCACTCAAGGTCATATTCTGGCTGAACATTTGGGTGAAGCTTTTGATCTCATTGGAAAAGGGCTTGATAGAGTAAAAGCAGAGCCCTTTGCTGGTAATCTCAGCATTATATGCCCTCAAAGTTTTGCCTCGAGCTGGATGATGCCTAAATTGTGGCGCTTTACCGCTATGCATGATGAGATAACAGCCAGATTACTTTGCTGTGACTTTAGAGAAGACTTACGTGCCGGCAATGCTGATATTGACATTTCCAACGATGAAAACGCCCAAAAAGACTGTAAAAAAATAAAGTTACTTGAAACAGACATGATACTAGTCGCATCAAAAAACCTTGCTGATGCGATCAAGTTTAATGGAATTAATGATTTACTACGTTGCTGGTTGATTCAGGCTGATGAAGCTGAATATTCTTGGCCAGCTTTTTTTAGAGAGTTCGATATTCAAACTGATGTTAAGCAGAAACTTTGGGCCGAAGTCAGCTCCTGGTATATGGGTATTAGTGCTGTAAAAGCAGGTCATGGAGTCTTTATATGTCCCAAGATCATGATACAAGATGACCTTGAATCAGGCGATTTGGTACATATATTACCTCAGTTCCCTTTTAGGAAAACATTAAGCTTTTACATGCATTATCAGGAGTTTTCGCCTCGAATAGAAAGAATTAAGGCCTTTGAAAAGTGGATCACGGATGAGCTGGCAGGTATTTCAATCGATCCTTTTGATCACCGTCATCATAATATTGAGCAGAAACCAGCAGAGCATTAAGGGCTTAAGTATTGCCTAGATAAGGCAGAGAAAAGCGAGTTTTTCTCTGCTTTTCTCACCTTTAATCACTCTTTTTTAACCAAAATCATGATTAATGAGATCTAACATAGGGTTATAGGGTTATAAACAGGCTCATCAGACTCCACCGTTGAGGCCTCTTTTATCTCCTTTTTTTCACTGTCTTTAGGTTTATCAAGGGGTGCTTTTTCGACTGTTTTTTTTGTGTTTTGCGGCGCAAAACAAGCCGTTTCTAACCAATGCAAACATTCTTGTGATTGGTTAAGGCTCAAATTGAATGCAAACCAATAATCGGCATCCTCAGACCTTGTTAACAAATACCCTGGCATCAAGCCATGCAAGCTGGTATCACGATACTCTTGCCACTTACTCGCTGGGATAGGGCTATTACTACGCACCCATAAACTATAGCCCCCCTTATTTATCACAGCCGATAAATGACCCGGCTTGATATGCTCAAGAGCGGCTTTCATTTTCTCGGCATTGGCCCAAATAGCACGCGCTATCGCAGCAAAGGCTTTCACTGGTGTTTGATTCAGCAAGGGAAGCAATGCCAGCTGCATATCCTCTCCTGGGCATACATCAGCCACAGAGAGTATCGGAGCTAATGACGATTCATAACGACCTATTTGCATCCATGCGATGCTTGGCAGAGCATCATGCAAACCTTCGAATGCGCCGATATAAAGTACTAACCCAGTCTGATCTAAAGACTTTAAGCTCATCACAGCCTGTGGGCGGTTCGGGAGATGAGAGTTTAGGTCCCACTCTACTGTTATCAACTGGTGTTTTTCGATCAAGGCATGCCAGCGCCTTAAGCTCATATTACTAATGACCTGGCCCGCTGGAAATGAGAACTGACTAGGAAAAAGTAACAAGTTAATCTGATCTTGTTCGATGATTTTATCGACAACTTCTAAATCAACGCCCCTTTCTCCTGCATCCAAACAGACAGGCACACGACCAAGCGCTAATAAAATTTGGCTTAAGCGATAATCACATGGGGTTAATAATAATACCCTATCACCTACTTGAGTTAAGGCTTGTATCGTCTGTATAAGTAATTGACTAGGTGTACTTGCAATCCAAACGTGTTCTTGTTTTGTTTGAATACCCAATTGTTCCAAGTAATGACACAAAGCTTGACGCAAAGGCGCTTCACCTTGGGGATGGTGAGATCTCAAGTTATGCAAATTCAAAGATAGAATGTCTTGCTCTAGTAGTTCTGGCACCTGGCAGGTTAGCGTTTTTTGAAAACGAGACTGGGTTTCTAGGTCTCTTAAATGATGCTCTGTCATTTTTTGGGGATGATCGGCAGCGACCATAATAGCGGGGCGCACCTGACTTTTATGGCAGACAAAATAGCCTGACTTAGGTCGTGATTCTATCCAACCTTGCTGGCTTAAAAGCTCATAACCATGAATTACAGTGTTTAAGCTCATGCCTTGCTCTTTCGCTAGCACTCTCAAAGACGGCATTTTGTCGCCTGCAGTTAGCTTATTTTGTTCAACTTGATCTTGAAACCAATCTACCAGACCTTGATAAAGAAACTCAGCCACGTCTTTGTACCTTTTTAAATGTGAATTAACAAAACTGTATCTAAAAGAGCAATAAAAGCCAAGTAATGCCTGTTAGAATGTCATTGATAATTCATTTTAGCTGGCCAGATATGAATTAGTTAGCACCAGTTAGATTCAAACTGGGTTACAATTTTAATTTCAGTTCAAATTTCATTAAGGACAGTTACTTATTCATTATGGTGCAATTTGATCCTATTAGTCTGCGACAGCAGTTCCCTATCCTTTCCCAGCTAGCCAATGATCATCCCTTGGTCTATCTGGATAATGCTGCCACAACGCAAAAGCCCGAATCTGTTTTAAAAGCTATTATTGATTACTACAAAACGAGTAATGCGAATGTTCATCGTGGTTCTCATTTTCTCAGTGATAAAGCCACTAACCTATTCGAGCAAGCCAGACAGACGGTCGCTGAATTTATTCAGGCACCAGAAGGAAGCCATGTCATTTGGTGTAAAGGGGCAACCGAAGCGATTAACCAAGTGGCCTATGGTTTAGAGGCTGAGCTAAAACCTAATGATGAGATTTTAATCTCCAGTTTAGAGCACCATGCGAACCTAGTACCTTGGCAGCAACTAGCACAAAGAACTGGCGCAGTATTACGCTCAATTCCCTTTACCTCCGATGCTAAGTGGGAGGTGGAATACACGAGTTACTTTACCGAAAAAACTAAAATTTTTGCCTGCGCCCAAATATCCAATGCGATTGGCGTTCAGCTTCCTTTAAAACAGCTAATGTTAGAAGCAAAAAGGGTCAAGGCTTTAACCTTAATTGATGGCGCGCAAGCGGTTGCTCACTATCCGGTGAATATGGCAGAACTTGATTGTGACTTTTATGTTTTTTCAGGCCATAAAATGTATGCTCCAACCGGCATTGGTGTACTTTACGGTAAAGAAGAAGCACTAGAACGTCTTCAGCCTTTGCAAACTGGCGGTGAGATGGTGTTAAAAGTCAGCTTATCCAGCACTGAATTCAATCGACTTCCTTATCGTCTCGAAGCCGGGACCCCTAATATAGAAGGCGTAATAGCTTTGGCTTCGGCGTGTGACTTCCTCATGGAGCAAGACAGGCAGGCCATTTTAAATTGGGAAATTAGCCTAGCAAATAGAGTCAGGCGTATCTTGTTAAATGAAGCAGATATAAAAATCTACTCACCTGAAAACAGTACTCTGGTGTCTTTCGTTGTGAAGAATATCAACCTTATCGATTTAAATGGTTTTTTAGATAGTAAAGGGATTGGGATTCGATCTGGCAGCCATTGTGCCCACCCATTAATGGCACAGTTAGGAGTTAACGGTACGTTAAGAGCGTCCTTCGCCTGCTATAACAATGAGAGAGATGCAGACCACTTTGTCGCAACACTCTTAGATGCCATTGATTTACTCGCAGAGTAATCGCTTAGCACTTTGCTTAATATGAATTATTGAGAAACCCTGTGAATAGACAAGAAATTAAAAGTCAGTTTAATCAATGCCATTCTAAAGAAGAGAGCTTCCGCACTCTGGTTAAAATAAGCAAAACATTAAACAGATTAGATACAGACTTAAAAACTGAATCAAATGCAGTGACAGGCTGTGAAAGTCAGGTTTGGTTAGTGGCTCAGCAAGACACTGAATCCGCACTATGGCAGTTTCATGCAGACAGTGATGCTAAACTTATTCGCGGCTTTTTGGCCATCATTTTGGCTCATGTCGATGGGCTTAATTCTCAAGAAATTCAAAAAGTTAATCTAATTGAAATTCTTGAGGGTCTTAATTTAAGTGCTTATTTAACCAGCTCTCGTAATAATGGCATTCGCGCCATTATTAGCCAGATTCAACAATTAACGACAATCAGTTAACCTTGTTTAGCCAGCTCATCAGCTTGCTTAGTGAGTTTTTCTAATACTCGGCTCGCCGCGACAAAACCAAAAGTGGCAGTGACCATGGTACAAGCACCAAAACCCGAGTTGCAGTCCATTTTCTCTCCCCGCTCAATTTTGCTTCTGTCCATACTCACATTGCCGTCTGCAAGTGGGTATCTCAGCTGTTCAGTAGAATAAACACAATCAATATCAAAACGGCGTTTAGGGTTACGGCTAAAATTATAATTACGGCGTAAATAATTGCGCAGTTTGGCAGCGAGTCGGTCTTCTTCAGTACGAGCAAGGTCATCAACCAGCACTTTAGAAGGGTCCACTTGGCCGCCAGCACCACCTATAGTGATCAACTTAACCTTGTTACGCTTACACCAGGCGACCATAGCGGCTTTTGGTTTAATGCTGTCTATTGCATCGATAACATAGTCATAACCCTTTCCTAGATGCTCCTGCACGCTATCAGGGGTAATAAAGTCCTCTATGCAATCCACTTGGCAATCGGGGTTAATCAATTTGATTCTTTGTGCCATGGCATCAACTTTCGCTTGGCCAATATTGCCATCTAACGCATGTACTTGACGATTAACATTGGTAATACAAATATCATCCATATCGATCAAGGTAATACGACCAATACCTGATCTTGCCAATGCTTCAGCAGCCCAGGTACCAACACCACCAATGCCGACAATACACACATGGGCTTGGGTAAAATAATGAAATGCATTTACCCCATATAGTCGCCTAATACCGCCAAATCTTTGTTCCACACTCACAACACTAACCCCAAACTTTAAACACTTAACTCGACAATTGAATCGCAACTTATTGCTAACTTGCTTAAAATGGAATTTTACGCAATTTTGCGGCTTTTTACTCGTGATTTAATCGGCTAATTTTGTCATTCAATCACACTAAGAACTTAGCTTTATGGAAGATGAGCGAATATGATTCAACAGGCTTTTGACCAACTTGGCCTCAGTGCTAGAGAAACATTGCTATACCAAACACTTTTACAGCTTGGTCCTGCTTCAATTCGAGACATTGCGGACAAAAGTGG
>Ga0209292_1000407_pt1 | contig 57183 bp, 57 predicted proteins | sample GOMGulsemesocosm_2_FD_184634 | JGI IMG/M metagenome (GOLD analysis project Ga0209292, IMG submission 184634) | Methane-oxidizing microbial communities from mesocosms in the Gulf of Mexico - GOM9C Gulf of Mexico (SPAdes) (version 2) | ecosystem: Environmental > Aquatic > Marine > Cold seeps... | reverse complement strand
TGGGTACATCATTAGAGCCAGTATATTCTGGTAAATATGTTTCTTTTTGACTTGAGTCTTCAGCTTTGTCATTTAATATTGAGGGCAATTCCTGAGTATCAAACTGACTCATTGTCGGTGATGTGAGGATAAAAGAGTCAAGTAACTCCCAATGACTTTCCTCCTCTAATTCTTTTAATCTGTGGTCGTAATCAACTTGTTGAACAACGCTTTTGTGAGTAATTAGATGTATATCAACTTTGTTATTATCTGCCAGAGTATTGGTAATGCTTGATAAAAGTTTTGTCAGTTGTATAAAGCCAACGACTTTATTTTTATACTTAATTGGAAGTACCGCGTTCAACGTAATTTCACCGTCAGACGATACTGAAATACCCTGCTCTGCTGTATTTGATTTAACAGCTATCGATAATTGATTACTTAACTCTAACTCCTGGAACTTGTCTTTTGTAGAAAACAATATTTTAGACGATGGTGAAAAAAGTGTAATTCTGTTAATTGATAAGCGAGTAGAAATAGATTGTTTATAGTTAAGAATATCAATTGAAGCTTGTCTCATTCGTTTGGTATTAAGTAAATAGCCAAATTGTTTTTCTTCGATGAAAGCTTCCGAAAATTGTAACATTTGATATCCGGTATCTTCCTTCTTATTGTATAGTTGGTCATCTATTTTTTCAGCTAACTTAAATAAAGATTCAGAACGTTCGAAACCCGACCATACTTGAAATGTTAAGGTTACAACCAACCATAGTAGAGCAAAAGCAGAAGCTAAACCTATAAAAACAGGACGTCTTAATTTATGATTACCTGCAAGAAGTTGTCCTAATTGCTTTTTCATTTATTGCCTCTTAGGACTAACTGCCCCTGACTTATTTCTAATAACCATAAACGACTAAATCCTAAACCATTTTTTTGATAGTTAATGGTTTCTTCAAGCCCGACTTCGAAAGATTCTAAATTTCGTATTTCATCAATAATTAATTCTCTATCTAAGTCGCTTGTTGAATGTTTTACCCAACCAACCATTCTTTCAAGCACTTGAAAAGGTAAGGTGACTACATCGACAAAAGAATCTGCTTTTAAAGCGTTAACAACATTAAACACCGATTCGCTAATTATTTTTGCTGCGATAACCCCTTTTAAAGACTGGCTATTAAGTAAGATTTCCCTTTTTTCACTAGAAAAAAGTAAACTTGACTCTTTCTGTAAAGGAAGTTGAAGATGCACAGGAATATCTACGATGAAATGAATGTTTTCAACGACATTTTTGTTGAGTAAGGAAATTAAAATCTCGGCTCCAACATTAGGTAAAACAACAAAGTTAAAGTCGGGTCTATATTTATAAGCATTATTTATAAATAACGCTGCATCAACATAATGATTATTGATGATTATCGTTGTACTTAGAGGTAAATCGATAAGGGGTTTATCAATGAATACTTCGGTTTGAACATTTGTATTTATAATCCGTTCTACTATTCTTTTCTCGGAAAAGTAAAATAATTTTTCACTTGATATAGCTAACTGATCAAATAATTGTGTTACCACTTTATGTGAGTACATGTTTAACGTAGAAAAATAATATGAATAACGTTTCTCGGCTTTAGAAATTATAGAATCTTTGCGAGCAAACGTTGAAGATAAAACAAGTGTATCTAAGTTTACGGCAACTTTAATAATTTCTTCACCGATTATTCCTTGATACGGATTTACTATCGCAATCACTTGTTTTCTGGTGATCAATCGTTCAATGTTATCTCTCGCTCTGCTTACGGTTCCTTGGTCGTCGAGCACTAATAACTTTAATTGAAATGTTTTTAATTTATCTAACTTGTTAAAGGACTCAATGTAAGCGTCGATAGCATTTTTATAATCAATACTATACTGAGAATTTACGCCACTTAAGTTTAAAGTAGCACCAATAACAATATCTTTAGCCTCAGTATTTGGACTAAAACAACAAAGAAACAGTAATGATAATTTAAGTATTAATATATAAAATAGTTTCACAGCGTTTATTTTTTATTAGTTGATAAGTTAATATGAAAGATTCATCGTGTTTGTCAATGTTTTATTAAATTTAGCTGAATAAAAGCGTCTACTTATCATAGTTTAGAAGAATACCTAATAAATACAACCATCTTACTTTTAAAGTGTTTGGGGAATAAGGAAATATCAAGCTCTGTTTATAGAGCTTGATATTCGTTTGAGGTAATTCGTGATACGACCTGTTCTGTTACGACACGAATTTTATTTTTGAACTTACTAAAGAGTGTTAACGTTTTTTACTTGTAAATGTTTTATTTGTAACTTTCCAGCCTGACTCTAGTTTTAATAATAATAAATAATCAGTAAACAAGGTTTTATCTGTTGTTACTGTCGCTTTAACGACAGCAGCGTTATCAGTAATATCGATAGAGATAATTTTTCCAATTCTGTTATTTAGTTTACCTAGTTTAATCTTTGCTATGTATTCAGTCCCTAACCATCGTTTCAATTCACCTTTTTTTCCAACATATTGCAGCTCTAAGCTATTGGTGAATGCCTGTTTTACTAATTCCGGTTGTCCCTTTGATGTGCCATCAAAGTATTTCTGTATAACGTTGGTGATTGCTGCAACATCATTTGCAAATGTTGAAGTGCTAACGAAAAATAGAGCGATGATTGGCAGTAAAATTTTAGTACTCATTTTATTCATGGTAATTTCTCTTTATCGTATATATGGTTAAATTGTGATTATTGGATTATTTCAAAGCCCCAAGATATCGTGGTAATTAGCCATTCATCATTTATGCGATTGAGTAGCATTATTTTGTACTCAGCTTTAGCTGTTTTTTTATTTTCTAGGCGAAGCTTGGCTAGTGCTACTTGTCCAAAAATCTCAATACTCAATAATTCATGATCATAAGAGGTATCTGCACCACCTTCATTTATCACAAAAGTATGCTGACTAAATTTGCCTTTTTTATTGACGTAACGATAGGCGCCTTTTGGATGAAGCGATTTGATTTTATGAGCCTTAGATCCTGTTTTATCACCAATATAGAAGTTTTCTATTGTTGTGACGATATTACTTCTCTCATTAGCCAAAGCATTATGAGTCAAGAACAAGCAACCAATTATCAGTAAATAAATATTTTTCATTATGTTTTCCTTGAGTTTTAAATTAGGTAAATTAATTAAGCTTGGTTGTTTTCATGTCCTGTAACATAGCAATAAGTTGCTTAGTCAAAGGCTCTGCAGATTTTGGGTTTTGACCGGTTAATAAATTACCATCTTGTACCACCCATGCTTTATTAGGTTTACCCGAACTGAATATAGCCATATTTTCTTTCAGTCGATCTTCTAATAAAAAGGGATAGTTATTTTTGGCCCATAGACCTTCTTCCTCATTAGATTTAGCGGTTATACGTTTTCCTTTTATCATAAACTCTCCATTGGGTAGGGTTACTGCAGCTAAAGCAGCAGGCCCATGACAATCTGCAGAAACAATCTTATTGTTAATATACATCGTACTAACAATTCGCTGAATTTGCGGATGACCATAAAGGTCCAACATAGGGCCCGCTCCTCCAGCAATATAAACAGCATCATAATTTTCTGTATCTACATCAGCAAGTGCAAGAGGATTGGCCAATTGTTTTTTAAGTTGTGGGCTATAATGTTTATCAATATTACTTAGAGACTTTACACCAGAACCACGACCTGCTCCGCCATAAGGACTAGCAATATCAATTTTTATATTCGCTTGTTTAAGTAAACGATAAGGTGTAATAACCTCGGGTAAGTAATATCCATAGTGATGTGAAGAAATAATTATTAAAACTTTTTGTTGTACATTAGCTTGTTGGGCAACAGTGAAAAATGGTAAAAAGAGGGCTAACTTTATAAGTTGCCGAAAGTAGATTCTCATCGGTAGTTTCTCTAAGTGAAGAATGAAAACTCATATTCGCAATTCACTGATAATTATTCGTGCTGTGCAGATGATTTTTTATGACTATTTATGACCATTATCGTTGGTCTGCTATCTATTATGTGGTAAACATCTGAATGCATTGGAAATTTGGTGATTTTGAGTTTAATGAAAATACAAATACTTTATCAAGTGTTAATCAAACTATTCTACTAGAGCCGAAGACTTCGGCCTTGTTGAGTTACTTTTGTCGACACCCGCAACAAGATATTAGTCGTGACATGTTGTTAGAGTTTGTTTGGCATGGTCAGATAGTTACAGATGGTGCTATTAACAGAGTTATTTTAAAACTTCGTAAAGCATTACTTGATGATGAAAAAATCAAAGCCTACGTAATAACAGTTCCTAAAATCGGATATCGTTTTATTGCACAAGTAAGCCAAGTAACGATCCCCTCTGTGTTAGGGAATAATGAAAATGAATTCGTCAACGAACAAGCAGATCAAACATTTCCTCCTAAAAAGCCATTGAACACTTTAAGGGAAGTTATACTTTTACTTGCGATACTTCTTTCTGTTATTTTTCTCTATCAAACAACTCATCCTGAAGACGTTGTAGCAAAGCCGATAATATTACCCTCAATATCCCCGATAATTAGACTTGCTGAGAATCAGTTTGGGGCTAGCATGTCACATAATAATAATTTGCTGGCTTATTCGACCCGTAAAGATAAAGAAGTCGCTATATATGTTGTCGACCCTATTGAGCAAAATCCTTATAAGATAAGTATGGATGGTGGCGATGCGTATAATGCGCACTGGTCGGCAGATGATAAAGAAATTATTTATTTATTCCACGGCAGAGGTGTATGTCAGTTCCATCGTGTTACTTTTATTGATGGGGTCGCGAATAAACCTGAAGTGATTTATGAGTGTACCGGTGACAGTTTTACAAGCTTTTCCTATGACCAAGTACAACAAAAATTGTACTTTGTTGAAAGTAAAACCCCTTTAACACCTTATTATGCTTACGAATTAGACCTTAAACAAAACAATAAAAGGCGTTTATCTCAACCGGTTGCATTAGGTAAAGGAAATCATCTTATTCAGCGCCATGAAAAAAGTGGAAGGTTGTTATTGCTAAGTGATCAGAAACCCGGAAAAACAACCGTGTACGAGTTAGATATCGACAATAATACTTTCACGACATTAATACCTTTTGATTATGCTATAACCTCTGCCGTTTGGAATCACCAAGCGGACGGAATGGTTCATCCAGCACAACATCCGTCTTATCGGCTTATGATAAGTTATTTTGATCAGCGCAAAGCGCAGACCTTAGTTGCTGACAGCAATAGGATCAGTCAAGTAAGAACCATAGATAATGGCAAAGACTATTTGTTTACTTCGTTTATGAATAATCGGGATATCGAAATTAATAATTCTATTGACCAAAGTTATAATTCTTCGGTAATGGATTATTTACCACAATTGAGTCGAGATGGATCTGAACTCGCCTTTATTTCTAAACGAACGGGCTATAGCAAAATTTGGCTAGTTAATTTACAAAGCAATAAACTCCGTTCAATAGATCCACCTGACAAAGGAAGAACCTTTTATAGTTTACAATGGTCTTTTGATAATCGCTATGTTTTAGCTAACACAGACAGTGGCATTATCGTTTTTGATAGCCAATCACTGTCTGTTGTAACCATGATAAATCCAGCATTGCCCACCTATGCTGCGGGTTGGTTAGCGAACGATGAAATTGGCTATAGTCTTTATAAAGAAGGTCGATGGCAGTTATATCAGCAGAATGTAAAAAGCAATGTTAATAAGTCTCTTGAGCCGCACTGGGCATTTGCTGTAGCTAGTCCGAAGGGACGATTATTTATAGATCAGTCCATGGCTATTTATCTAGATCATAGGCTAGTTTCAGCAGAGCTTCGTTGTGCGTATCCAATTTCAAGAATGTCGTTAAGCGTGCAATTAAAAGGGAAAGTTATTTATTGTCTGGCCGGCCAAGAAAAGGCGACAATATTAAAATACAGTGAGCGATTAGGCATTGAAAAAATTAGAACAGGTTCGTCACAAATAAGACGTTTTTCAGTTGCAGGTGATAAATTAGCGACATCTAAACTAACCAGCAGTACAAGTGATATTATTCGAACTAATTTTTAGTGCGTATATTGTTCTTAAGTTCGTTGATGGCAACTATGAATTAAACCAAGCAACGGCTAATTTTTCATATTTTTGAATAAACTTATTCTTAAGTTCCATATAAGTATTAATATCATTATTACTATTAAGCATCGCAGATTTTTTAATTTCACTATATTCATTTGCAATCGTTGGGTGGGTGATCAAATAATCCTTGAAAGCCCGATGACGGATTAAATTTAAGTCACCTGTTTGAAATGCATGAACGTGGTGACTACGTTGATTTCCACCTTTTTGAAAATAACGCCTACCCGGGATACCATTTTCACCTTTTACAATATACCCAAGCGCTCGTATTTTATTGCTTGAGATAGCTAAGTCAATAATACTGGTGACTTCGATTAATATATCTATAACTGGTTTAGCAGATAATCCTTTAACAGCTGTGCTACCTACATGTTCAATCATTACTACATTGTTACCCAAAGCTTTCGTTAACAACATTTTTTCATTTTCAAATGCAGTTACCCAGTTTGAGTTGTAATTTACGACTGCAATAATTCTCTGGCTCAATATATTCTCGATTAAACTATAACGATACAATTGATGAAAAAAATCAAAGCACACCTAGATTGAAGTGTAACTTTGATTGATTAAACATCCCCCAATAATGAAGTGTTTTACTCTTCTTGTAGGGCAATGGATGCCATCTTCATTATACTTTCAAAAGACTCTGCACCCGCAATAAATAAACCGTTATGGCAAAACTTTGCATCTGCAATACCTATTGCTTCTTTGAACACATCATCAGATAAACCAGCCCACGCTTTAGGTAATGGCTTTCTGTCTTCGAATGAACCGGGTTCAATAGGTACTGTTTGAATTATCCATTGGTCAGATTGAGAGGGATAAATCATATACAAAGCTTCTGAAGATAAGGCATGAACCGTCTTTTTCCACGGAGTATATTTTTCTAAGACGACTAATCTTGGGTCTTCAGCATTTTCGATTGCTTTAGCCACAATATCTTTGGCATTAATGCCTCCGCTAGCAGAAGCGATAAATCGGGTTAATAAACGTGATGCAAAATTAACGGCTTCATCAAAACAATCATCAAAGTTACTTTCTTCTTGCCATGTAGGGTTAAACATTGAAATAGTTTGGCTTAGGCTAATACCTTTATATATTCCTTCAACATGACCACAATCAATAGCATCGATCGTTGAAACTAAACCCGCATCAACAGAATTTGCAACTTCTTGGTTACCCAGACATATTTCTAAACCATATTTCTGCCAAACCAAGCCAAATGATGAATAAGGAATACCATTTTCGCGTTGCCCTGCACCACCGCGTTGATGATGATCAAAACGGCCAGTATCAGCGTCGTACTCACCTCCCACATCGATAACAATATCGGCTTTGCCGATTAGCTCTAACTTACGTGTGCGTATAAGGTTAAATGAAGGGAAAATATGCTTAAGTGCAGCGATACTGAAAACATCATCTGCATGAAAATTACCGTTGTGAGTTGCTATCGTTATATTAGTCATTAGTTTTATGTCATTTTAGAAAGGAATAAGAAGTTATAGGGAGTATATTTACTGATTCAATATTATATAAGAAAAGTTACGTGCCGGATTCTATACGAAGATAGCGAACAAAAACAGATGATTTAAGTAACTAATAAATAAAGCTCGCGTGATGAAAATACGTAAATAATATTTAGTCTTAGAAATACATTAAATAAAAAGCTATTCAAGGATAAAATTCTGGTCTATTACGATTTAAGTGTGAACATTTTGGCAATTCCAACAGATTTCGAAAGAAGGATCATTTGTTTCCGAACATTTTTTACATGGCCAGTCTTCACCTTTAATATTTTTCTGTGAGTTTTCTAAAACTTCCACTGCTTGTTCAAAATCTGTATCGTCATGAACCCAAAGTTCAGGCCAAGAATCTATAGCTGAAACCTCTCCAATTGCACCCTGAGCAAACTCATTTTTTATAAATGTGCTGATATCATTTGATTCAATGATATTTTTTACATTGTTAACCAAAAACATATTTTCATTGGAATATAAAATCTTCATGATTGAATACTCAGAACCGCCAATAAAGGAGAAATATAGGGTGAGGTAAATATGATAGAAAAACATCAAACTGTTTTTCTATCATTAACTAGTCTGCTATGCGTTGTCGATAGCTTCCTGGTTATCGTCACTTTCCTGCGTAGTTTGGACGTCCTGTTCCGAATTCTCGCTTGCACTTGCTTTTTTCAAGCGTTTCTCTTCTTTCTTTTTCTTTTTAGCTATTTCTTTCTGACGTTTCTCGAAAGAGTAATTTTGCTTAGCCACTTGTATTTCCTCTACACAACTTAAAATTCTAGTTTTAGGATACTGTATTTTTTACAAAATTGCTCATTTCATCAGGTAGTCCGTAGAACTTTGACAATAAAATTCTTTTGAGCAACACTAAAACACTTAAAACTGTCCTACTTAATAAAATTTCTAAGCAAGTACATGTTGACTGATATACTGATTAAATTGTATGAGATCAAAAGAGCCCTTTATTTCAAACTTAGCCATGCCCAATTCACTGACATAAACTTCAATTTCGCAATCCAAATCTAATGTTCCTGATGACTCAACTGAGAATGCTTGAATTTTACTATAAGGCAATGAGGTGTAATCAACTTTAGAACCTGTGATCCCTTGAACATTGGCGGCAATAATTCTTTTATTGGTAAAAACCACTTGGTCACGAATGCTTTTAAAACCAGCAAAAATAGATTCACCTTCGATTAAAAATTTATGAAAATCTTCTCTTACATCATCTATCTCGATTGGTTTCAATTTGAAAACTGATGAGTTCTTAAAATCTATCATATGTACTCCATAGTTGAATTATAACTCCATTTTCAAAGATGAAATTATAAAGCCTAATTATAAAACTGTTACAAAACGTGAAACAAAAAGGTTACGCGTTACCTGTATACAGCTGAATTTACTAGTTATTACATGCGAACACAGATGCCAGTAAATTATTTACTATTCTTGAATAAAAGCTAAACACTCTGCATTATTCCCACGAAAGATAATTCTTTTTGACTTCTGGTCTAATTGATATTGATACATAGGATCATAATATTCGCCGAGTAACGGTTTTAACCAATCTAGATGATGGTGGAGTTGACCATTTTGTTGCTGGGCTAAAGCATCACTTTGTATTTTTTTTAACTGAGCATAGCGTTCCGTACCAAGGCGTTTTCGCACTTTAAATAATCCATGTTCTAAATATTTGCTAAAGCCTATAAAACCTTGTTCTATTCCGTAACTCGCTTCATATTGGGCAGTCATTTTTATAATGTATTCTTGATATATCTGCTCTAGTCGATAGTCTAAACTTTCTTCTATTACTACTACTTGGGCTAATGACATTGCTTGGCGTAAACTTTCGGGTAAATGAACGCTGCCAATTAATCTGCCTTCATCTTCTAAGATCAATGTTTGAACTAAAGAAAAGTTACCCTCGACGTATTGTTCAGCGAGCTTATTTTCAAAGTTTATTTGACTTGATTGAGCAGTAACAAAGCTACCAAAACTCGAACCCCTGTGCCCTGCTGCACCTTCCAAATCTAAACTATTATCACAGTGCGCTAGAAATGGTGTTTTACCACTTCCGGTATTACCCGCTATTATAATTAAAGGATGTAATGCTAATTGTTCGAGTTCATTCATTAGGAACTGACGAAGTGCTTTATACCCGCCATTAATGAGTGGGTAATTAACGCCAGATTCTTTTAACCAACGCTGCACGGTTTGTGAACGTAATCCGCCACGAAAACAATATAAATAACCGTTTGGGTTTGCCGTTGTAAATTTTTGCCATTGCTCAAGTCGACTCGCTTTACTTTGACCTGAGACCAGGGAGTTTCCCAAGAGAATCGCAGCCTCTTGTCCATTATTTTTATAACAAAGTCCGACTTCAGCTCGTTCATTATTATTCATAAGAGGATAATTAATCGACTGATTAAAAGCACCCTTCTCGAATTCAACAGGTGCACGAACATCCATTAAAGGTGTTTTGTTGCGAATAATAGCGCGAAAGTCATCGCTGTCAGTTAGCCCTGTTCCTGAAGTATTGACGTCAGTAGTGGTCATTACAGCAAACTCACAGCGGGTGAAGTTGTCGTAATCAATTCACCAATAGGTTGTAGGTTAAGGCCATTCTCTTGGCAAAGGCTTTCAAAGGCTTCTTTTCCTTCAGGTTTAACGGCTACCAGTAAACCGCCACTTGTTTGAGGATCACATAAAAGTGTTTTTTGTTTCACGTTTAAAGGGCCAACGTCAGCGCCATAACTACTGAAATTACGATCACAACCACCTGGTATACACCCTTGGTCAATATAATCATTAACGAAATCAAGACATGGTACTTTGTTGAAATCTATAACAGCAGAAACTTCACTGCCCTGACACATTTCTAAAAGGTGTCCTAAAAGTGCAAAGCCTGTAACGTCAGTCATCGCTGTGACCGAGTCTAGTGCCGCAAATTTCTGTCCTATAACATTTAGGGTTTTCATAACGTCAGGCGCTATATGTGCGTGTTCGGGTAATAATTTACCCTGTTTTTCAGCCGTAGTTAAAATACCAATACCTAACGGTTTAGTTAAATACAAAAGATCGCCAACACCTGCGGTATTATTCCGCTTAATTTGAGCATTATTAATTAATCCTGTAACGGCTAAACCAAATATTGGTTCAGGTGCATCTATAGAATGTCCACCCGCTAAAGGTATTCCTGCTTCAGCGCAGATTGCTCTAGCGCCTTCAAGAACTTGTTGTGCAACTTCTGGTGCTAATATATTTACTGGCCAGCCTAGTATAGCGATTGCCATTAAAGGCTTTCCCCCCATAGCATAGACATCGCTGATAGCATTACATGCAGCAATTTTACCGAAGTCTGTCGGGTCATCAACAATAGGCATAAAGAAGTCAGTCGTTGAAATCACAGCTTGTTCATTTCCAATGTCAAAAACAGCCGCATCATCTTTTGTGCTATTTCCCACTAAGAGTGCATTATTTTCTGGCAACACGAGTGATGATTTAAGCATGACATCTAGGACAGACGGAGAAATTTTGCAGCCACAGCCTGCGCCGTGTGAGTATTGGGTCAAGCGAATTGGTGTCATAGGAGTTCGTATAAAGTGAAAGCAATAACCTAATTTACAGGAATATCTTGTGTGTTACACCAACGGATTAATATATAACTTGATATGTAACTGTTTTGGCTAAAAAACGAGCATTATATTTATAAAAATCAAACTTTATTGGAGGAAGATATTTTTGTGAAAGGAAATGATGTGGAGTTTTTAGAGATATCAGCTCCTTTGACTTTATTTTGTTTTATTTTATTTTATTTTATTTTCATACAATTCAGTGAACTGTGTTACTTAGTGTACAAAAAATGCTCCTTCACAATAATAAATTAATGTAATCAAAGTCGTTTATTGATACATCACTGAAAACTTATTGATAATTTACTAAACTCAATTTCTCCTTTTTGCATACTGTAATGATTGCATCATGTTTTGCTAGGTTACGTAGGTACTTTGATAAGTAATTAAATGCCAGAGGTGGTCTTTTGAATTCATCAGCCCAAATGGCTAACATAAACAAGAAAAAATCACATGCTGTGATCGTGTTACCGACTAAAAACTCCTTATTGCTTAATTCATCATCTAATAAAGCAAACATATCAGTGATTCTTTCTTCTTGAGTATGAGCAATATCTGTCGCTATATCCAAGCAACTTGTATGTTTTTCAGGATAAAAATGAAGCATTAATTCTGCTTGAACAGTATTGGTTAAATACATCATCCATTGAAAAAATTTTGCCCTGTGCTTAGAGCCTATACTAGGGATGAAATTGGCTGATGGATTTGATTCTGCAAGGTGAATACAAATAGCGGGGCTTTCAAATAGAATAAGCTCTCCATCAATTAACGTGGGAATTCTCCCTGAAGGATTTAACGCTAAGTATTCAGTAGATTTTTGAGCGTTTGCTTTTCGGTCTACCAATATTAATTCGAAATCAATATTTAATGCTTCCAGCATAAAATGTGGAGCCATACTGGCATTGAGTGGATAATAATATAACTGATACAATTTAATTTCCTTTGCTGTCAAATATTACTGAGGTAATAATTGACAAAACTTATACCCAAACATCATTCTTAGCGGTAAGCTCGCCATCAGAATTACCGGTGTTAACCACACCTCTTGGCTCAATAAACATTATTTTACATTCATCTTTTGCAAAAGGTTTGTGTTCTACCCCTTTTGGAACAACATACATTTCACCTGCAGAAAGATCAACTTTGCCATCTCTAAATTCGATAGTCATTGAACCTTCAATAACAAGAAAAACTTCATCAGTTTCTAAGTGGGAATGCCATGTAAATTCATTTTGGATCTTAGCCAGTTTAAATTGATAGTCATTCATTTCTGCAACAACTCTCGGTGACCAATGTTCAGAAAACTTAGAAAATTTATTAAGTAGATTTATGGGACGCTTTGACATGTAATTTCTCCTGAATTTTACTAAAGTCTAATTTTCTAGTTAAAAGTAGTATCTGTGAATGCAACTATGACATTAATTGATAACTCCATTTGAGAATTATGCTTCTGAACAAACAAATAAATGATATCTAAGAGTTTATTTATTCAGAACGGTTCAAAGCACAATTCCAACGTCTGAAAATTATTGAGGTGTTAATACCACCAAAAGCAAAGTTATTAGTCATTACATGATTCGTTTTTATTTTTCTGCCTTCCCCGCGAATATAATCTAACTGGCCACAAGCGGGATCAACTTCGTTTAAGTTAAGGGTTGGTGCAAACCAATCGTCTTGCATCATGTGAATACATGCCCAAGCTTCAATGCCTCCACAAGCGCCTAAAGTATGCCCTAAATAACTTTTAAGTGAGCTAACCGGCACTTCTCCTAACGCATTGGCTGTTGCCGTTGTTTCAGCAATGTCGCCTTTTTCAGTTGCTGTGCCATGAGCATTTACATAACCAATAGCACTTGCATCAATACTCGCGTCTTCAAGAGCTAATTCAATGGCTACTTGCATAGTATCTGCTGATGGTTGGGTAACGTGCTGACCATCAGAGTTAGAGCCAAAACCAACGATTTCAGCAAGAATTTCAGCTCCACGCGCTTGTGCATGTTCAAACTCCTCTAAAATTAAAGTACAAGCTCCTTCCCCAATAACTAAACCGTCACGATTTTTATCAAAGGGTCTTGGCGTTAACTCAGGGGTATCATTTTTAATACTGGTTGCATATAAGGTGTCAAAAACAGCCGCTTCGGTAACACAAAGCTCTTCTGCTCCGCCTGCAACCATTAATTTTTGGCGGCCAAACTTAATTGCTTCATACGCGTAGCCAATACCTTGCGACCCTGATGTACACGCAGAACTCGTGGTGATAACTCGCCCTTTTAAGCCGAAGAAAACCCCAACATTGACCGGCGCGGTATGCGACATCATTTGTATGTAACTGGTCGCTGTAACACCTGACATACTGCCAGTGGTCATCATATTGCCAAATGGTATTAACGGTTCAGTGGAACCAATAGATGAACCATAGGAAATACCTGTACTACCATCGGTGAGCGATTTGTCATTCAACAGGTTGGCTTGTTCTAAAGCAAGCTCTGTTGCTCTAGTTGCCATCAATGAGACGCGCCCCATCGAACGCACCATTTTCCGTTTGTAATGAGGGGGTTTTTCAAAGTGCAATACGGGGGCTGCTAAACGCGTATTTAAGTCGGTAAACTTTTCCCATTCAGGCATCACTTTAACCGCATTTTGTCCTTTTTCTAAAGCTGATTTGAATGTTTCCCAATCATCACCTAAAGCCGTAATTGCCGACATACCTGTTACAACAACACGTTTCATTAGACCAACCCACCATTAACTGAAATAACTTGTCGGGTAATATACCCTGCATCTTCTGACGCTAAGAAAGCAACTGCTGAGGCAACTTCTTTTGGCTGCCCCATACGTCTTAACGGGATCATTTTTTTAATTTCATCAAGTGGCAGCTCAGCCGTCATGTCTGTTTCTATAAGCCCAGGTGCAACACAATTAACGGTGATTTTCCGTTTAGCGAGCTCTAATGACAAGGCTTTAGTCGCAGCGATAACCCCACCTTTAGCTGCACTATAGTTAACTTGCCCCCTATTGCCCATAATTCCTGAAACAGAAGCCATGGTAATAATACGCCCACCCTGCTTAGCGCGTACCATTGGCATTACGATAGGATGAATAACATTGTAAAAACCATTAAGAGCGGTATCAATAACACTTGTCCAATCATCACTCTCCATAGCTGGAAATGCCATGTCGCGGGTAATGCCCGCATTACAAACTACGCCATAATAAGTACCGTTAACTTGCATATCTTCTTCAATCATACTTTTAGCAAGTGCTTGATCACAAACATCAAAAGCTAATAAGCTACAATGTTGTCCTAACGTTTGAATTTGCTCTTGTGTTTTTTTAGCTTCTACGATGCCACTTCTACAATGCACCGCGATGTCGAATCCGTCTTCAGCTAATTTCAACGCAATAGCTTTTCCTATACCTCGACTTGAACCTGTTACAAGAATGCGTTTTTTGTTATTTTTGTTATTTATACTCATTTCATTTCTCTAATCATTGGCCGTACTGTAAATTATTAATGACTTGCATTAATAAAAGCTTCTGCATCATCCGGTTGAAAAACATTTATATTTGCTTGAGCGATAATACTCGGTGTTTGATCGTTAATTTCACACTCAAAAACAGATAAGCCTGACTCTTCTCGGTATAACTCTTTTACCTTGATAGTAAGTAATGTGTTTAATAAAAAAGCGGACTTAAAAGTTTTATATTTTCGTGAACCAAGTAAAAAGCCAATTGTTACATCGTGCTTTTTATCTAATGCGTTGGCTCCGGCAAAAGCGGCAATGGCTTGAGCCATATATTCACTCCCAATATAACTGGGAACTCCAGTTAACTTGTCATCATAAAAAGGGCTCGCTTTGGTTATTATCACTTGGCATATGCAGCAGTCACTGTCGTAAAACTCCAACGAGTCAATTAATATCATCGGCTCTCTATGTGGCAAAACATCTTCTATTGAGTATTTATTCATCTGCTTTTCCTAGTACTATACTAAAATTATTGCCGCCAAAAGCAAATGAATTACTCATGCAAGTGTTTATGCTGTCAACATAGACACCTGAGCTAAACTTCAAAATCGGCAATGTATCATCAATTTTTTGATCAGAAATATTAGCAGGAATAAAGTTTTGTGGGTTATATTTACTGAGTAATAACCAACAAACTCCTATCTCTAAAGCGCCAGCTGCACCAAGAGTATGACCTGTTAACCCTTTTGTAGAACCGCAAAACACGGACTCTCCACAGGCTTCGTGCATTGCTTTAGCTTCCATATCGTCATTTTTTATTGTGCCAGTGCCATGTAAATTAACATAGTCGATTTGCGTTCCTTTTAGCCCAGCATTATCCAAGGCTAATTTCATCGCTAAGAAAGCGCCTTCACCATTTGGCTCTGGCGCTGACATATGAAAAGCATCAGAAGTTTCGCCTGCTCCTAGCATTTGAATGCCAGAGTTTTCTTTAGTCATTACAAAAAGTGCCGCGGCTTCACCAATATTAATGCCATCACGGTCTTTACTAAACGGCTGACATTTTTGCTGTGAAATTGAAGCTAGTGACTCAAAGCCATTAACGGTTAAGTGAGTTAAGCTATCTACGCCGCCAACAACTACAATATCAACAAGCCCTGACTCAAGTAAGGCTTTACCACTAACAAAAGCCTTACCACTAGAAGAGCATGCAGTAGATATACTATAAACTGGCCCTTTTGCTTGGCATAAGCTCGCTATAAAATTTGCAGGAGCAACCATTTCTTGAATTTCATAATGAAAAGACTTTGGACACTCGCCAGTGCTCGCTAGTTCTTTACGCGCTAATTCACCTTCATAAGTGCCTGCTGTACTGGTACCTATAACTACAGCCACTCGTTCGTGTCCATAATGCGCTATTAATGGCGTTAACGTCTCTTCAATTTGTTGATAAGCTAAGTAAGCGAGCTTATTATTGCGTGTCGATATTCGATTTAAAGCATCATTATCAGGTAGGCTAACTTGTCCAACATATTGCGCCTGCTCTATTGGCAGAGCACTATTGAGTACTAAACTTTCATTACTGCCTAATAATAAGGCGTCAAATACAGCTTTTTTATTCTGCCCTATGGCGCAAACAACACCAAAATCATTTAAACAAATACTCACTTATTGTCCTTATTAAGAGGGGTGATCTTAATGGTATAATTTCTTAACTTATGTTCTAAAGTGAAGTACTCATCAAAATTATTCACTTCTAAAATCACCTGCTCATTTTGTAGTAACCTACGCTGCCATACTACTGATGCTGCATTGTCAGTAGGGAACTCTTGTTCAATAATACGAATATTATCACCAACAATGGACTGCTCTAATTGTTTTAACGGCCAATGAGCCCACTGAATATCAGCAATAATAAATTCGATATCAAGGTCAGGTAAAGGAATGTATTCATTCAAAATAATAGATGAATCGTTTCGCCAAATAACATCAAATAAAGGTAGTCCCGTGGTAGAAATACCTACTAAGGCGATTTGATCTTTACTATATTCAACTTGTGCAATAAATTGTTGTTTTTTTCCTGCAATATTCACCGCAATTAATTGTGTGCTGGCTGTTCCTATTAATTTAGCTGGTGGCAAGGTCAATGTGTACATAACGGGTGCCAATTCCCCCTTACCCACTTCTGTCAAGTTGACGTTATTCTCTGGTACCTTTGACTGTTTATTTACAGCACAACTACTTAGCAAGACAAAGTTAAGCAGCAAAAAAACACAGAAGATAAAATGATAGTTAATTATTCGCATATTTGAGCTAACACCGACATTCTACGTTTACTTTTAGCGACCAATGGATTGCTCTTATCCCATGCATAACCTGCAAGAATAGAACTGATCATCGTTCTGATTTTTTCATCATGTTGATCGTGAAAAACAATATTTTGAAAACTCTCATCATACCAAGCTTCAACAAAAGTGCGGAAGGTGTTAACGCCAAACTTTAAAGGTTCAGCGTATTCATCTTGCCAATTAACGCTTTCTCCAGATAATTGCTTATCAATTAAAGGAGCAGCAAGAACAGCAGATTTCATAGCGATAGTAACGCCTGATGAAAAAACAGGGTCAAGAAACTCACCCGCATTGCCCAATAAAGCAAAATTATCACCAAAAAGTTCACTAACATTCGCAGAGTATCCCTTTATCGTTCGCGCCTGACCAGTAGGTTTAGCATTTTTGAGTATACGTTTAAGGTTAGGATCTTGATCTATAAAAAATTGTAACATTTCAATTTCAGACAATGGCTGTTCAAATCGTTTAGGCACACCAACAACACCGACACTCGATGTTCCATCTGAGAAAGGAATTAACCAATACCAAACATCACTATGATTCGGGTTAACGGTGACCAGTATTTTGTCTCGATCAAAATCGGGGCAATCAATACCATCTATAAAATGACTAAAGAAGCTATGTCTAACCGGAAAATTTGAAGGTAAATCTAACTTAAGTAACCGTGGCAACACACGTCCGAAGCCACTGGCATCTAGTAAAAACTTCCCTTTAACATGATAGGTATTGTCTGTTTTATTTTCGTTACTTACCGCTAAAATCACTTCAGGCTTTAGTTGAACAATGCTATCAACTTGATGACCATAACGTATTTCTACGCCTTTACGCTCAGTTTCATCAGCAAGTAGCTTATCAAAAGCATCGCGTTTTACTTGAAAAGTAGTACCTGGCCCGTCGGTAAATTTTTCAGTGAAATTAAATGATGAATACTTTCCTTTCTTATGAAAAGCAGCACCTTTTTTAAATTGAAAACTAAGTTGATCGGCATGCTCAGTTAATACATGTTCTAGCCCCGCTTGTTCAAGAAACACCATGCACTGAGGCAATAAACTTTCACCAATGGAGAAACGAGGAAAATGTTGCTTTTCAAGAATAAGCACTGAATATCCTTGTTTAACTAACATAGCTCCAGCAACACTGCCGGATGGTCCTGCACCAATAATAATTACATCGTATTGTTTCATTGCTGTCATTGCGTTTAAAATTTCCATTAAGCTATTTTACTGAACAAGAATATTAGGCTCAGTTGTGTAAACGAGGTGTTGCTGTCTTATCTTCACTATGACGGTGTCGACTAGATAAAGGCGCTAAAATAAATATAGCGATAATGCCAAACATCACAGTTAACCCAAAACTTTGCACTGCGGGGGTTGAACTAAAAGCAAGCATACCAAAAACTAAAGCTGATGATATTGCTGAAAGCATAATAGCTAGACATGTGCGTGGGGCTAAACCATGCTCTTGATAGAAAATCACATAATCAATGGCCAAAGCTAGTATAAGTAGTAAGGCGAGTAAATTAAAAATATTTAACTGACCTAAAAAGTGTTGGCTTAACGACAACGAAATCATTGAACTTAAAGCAATTGGCAATAAGCCCACCACACCTTGTTTTACGCCATATCTAATCAATAAAACAAGAAAAACTAAAACAAATGCCGCAGCCAATAAATATAATAAATTTTGCCGATATGAAGTTAGTGAAGTAGAAACTTGCGTCGCTTTATCAAAAATTCTCATATCGTTTTGTTGTGTCAGCCATAACAGGTTATCTGCATTGAGCCTATCGCCACTAACGTCTAACCAAAGTGTATAACCATCTGTTCTAGACTTCATTGCATCTGTTTCATTCGTCGAGAATCTAGTTATATATAACGTCGATAACGAGCTTAGCTGACTTGTAGTAAAGTCTTGATAATTCAGAGGCTTAAATTCATTAACAGAGTCTACTAATCCTATGTTGGCTAATCCTTGCTGAAAAACACCCTGCTCGGACGCAGTTTTAATCATTTGATAATGTAATTTTTGTTTCAGCTGTGAAGGCAATAACCCTGCAATGCTTTTTATAATGAGCGCTGGCTGTTGCTGAAGTTGACTAATCGCCTGCTCTTGGCGCTGTAATAATTGTTCAATAGTGTTTGCTGTAACAACAATGCGCTGATTATTTTTATAATTTAGGATATCCGCCATTTTTGCTTCGTTTTCAACTAACAACTGTGGGCTAGAATTAAGCAACCGGACATCGTCATTAAAATTCAACGGTGCCATTAATAGACTTCCTAACGTAACAACCAGTAAACCTGAATAAATAGCTTTACGTTTTTGAACGAATAAAATGCTGTTGTGCTGCATTTTTTTAGCCAAAGTAAGTGCCCAAGGCATTACCGTAATATGAGATAACCATTTTACATGGGGTAATAACATCGTCACAGTTAATAAACCACCAAACAAACCAAATATCATGAAGACAGCAACTTGGCTTAATAACGCCAAAGGTGAATAAAAAAGGCCGAAATAGCCCAGTACTGTTGTTATAAAACCAAGCATTAAAGGTTTATTGATAATTGACGGTTTAATGTAATAATTGTTAGCGGTTTGGCTATGTGTAGAAGATTTTTGACCGCTTATGCGAAAGTCCGAGCTCGAGTTCGACTCAGCCTTTTCATCACAAACAAAACGATGAAAACAATAGTCAATCACGATGCCTATTAAGGTAACCGCAAACACCAAAGTTAACAGGTGTAATTCTTCAAAAAATATAACAATACCTGTCAAGCCATAAAGAACAGCGATAGACAAGGTAATAGAGGAAAGCAATAAAGGTTTTAAAGAGCGAAAAACACTCAAAATTAAGATAATCACACCAATGAGTGACAAGAATCCAAAACTAGATATTTCAAATTCGGCTTGTTCACTCGCGTATGCGGTATGAAAAACAACACCCGAGTAAGTAATAGATACATCGTATGTAGTTTCGACTTGTTGAATAATATTTAACAGCTGGTGATTTACTTTTTGACTCTCTTTCAGAGAGAAACCAGCAATTTTCAAGTTTAACTGGCTGATAAAATAACGTTCATTCTCTACAAGTACACTAGGAATATTTTTGACTATTTCAACGTTGTTGAAAAAGTTAAGCTCAGTATTTAAGTAATCAGCTAAACTAAGCCTGGGTGCTGAAGCTATGGTACTACTCACAAAAGGGTTGTTCATTTGTATTAATTGACTGGTGATCAACTGCGTCATCACTAATGGGTCATTAATATTTTTAAGATAACGTTCACTTAAAAAATTATCTTTGTAAGGTAAGTAAAATTGAGTTATTTCGGTTAGTGATGGTAACTGATATTCATTGAGTTCAACCATGGGTAAGGCTGACAACTGCTTTTGCATCGCCTGATAAGCAGGAATGGCTTGTTTGCCATTTAATGCAATAACCACTTGTTGTTCTTTACCTTTAAACAAAGCTTGCTCGGCTTTATTTAACACGACGTCATTTTCAGAACCAGGTAATACGGATAATAAGTTACTTTCAACGTGCCACTCTCCCAATACGAGAAAATAAACACCGAGTAATAAAACTAAACTTAACTGGAGAAAATAAGCAATGAGCCCTTTATTGTAATTGCGCACTTATCGCCTCAGGGAGTTTGGTTAACGCTGATAAGTTAATATCAATTTCAGTACGATTACCTGAATGCTCAAATAAAACAATGCGGTTGAGTTTGTTGTCTACCATACATAAATCAATCATTTGCATAATATTTGCTAACATGTTTTCTTTGGGTAATAAACTAATACAGCCGCTTTGTTTTGATGCTTTAAAACTAAACTCGTTCTCTAAAGCGCTAACATTGCCTGAGAGAGCATTCATTAAGACTTGTGTCATTGTACCTGCTCCTTTTACTTCTCGTTCTACTGACACGGCATCTTGCATATACAAACCTGACGGTTTAAGTCGCAGTACAGAAGAAATCGGATAATGAGTTTGCCATACCAAGCCCAACTCTTGGTCAAAATACACCTCTCCTGTAGAAATAATAGGGTGTTTAAGAACAGTAAAATATTTTCTTTGTTCAAAATTCCCTTGTGCAAGTGGTAGCGACGTTAATTTCTTGAGTTGCGCTAAGGGGCTGTTAGCCGTTTGTACTTCTGAGCCTATTGCATTGTTTTCTGTTGTGTCGTATTCAATGGTATGTTTTTCGATTACATCGTTTTCAATTGCGATAGCGTCAGCAGACTTTATGGCAATAATTAGCATGATCAAACCTAAAAAACCTGCTGATATTTTCATACTTAAAGACTCGCTACTTTATCGAGAAAAACTTGTGGAGACACATATTGCATTTCCTCGGTTTCAAGATCAACCGCCACTTGCACAGTATGTGCTTTAGTTAGTTTTGTTCCTGTTTCATTGCAACAGATAATATATTCAATTTTTATACGAGATTCCGTTTCAACTAAATTGGCTTCAACACATATTTTTTGTGTAAAACGAGCAGAGCCCACGTACTTAAGGCGCATATCAACAATTGGCCAACAATAACCAGATGCTTGCATTTCCAAGTAGTCGTAATTTATTTTGCGTAGTAGTTCACAGCGCGCTACTTCTAGATAGCGAGCATAATTTCCATGCCAAACGACTTGCATAGGATCACAATCATGAAACGGGATTTCAATTACGACTTTAGCTGAAAGTAACGATGGTTTACTCATACAAGTTCCAACGTTGTTTTTGAATGGCATCTACAGTAAAGCGTAATAAACTGTCTAAAGGTCTGTCATCTTTTAAAGGTTCAAAGAAGCCACAAATGTCGTCATACATTTCCATCACTGAATCTGGCAATGTATCGTGGTCTATTTCTTTACGTTCAATACGTATTCTAAGGCCTTGAATAGCGGCTAATAACGTACTGGCCATAACTTGTTCTGTTAATTGCAATACGCGTAATGCATCGCGAGCAGCAATAGTGCCCATACTCACTTTATCTTGATTGTGGCACTCTGTAGAACGTGAAAACACGCTGGCTGGCATGGTGTTTTTCAACGCTTCAGCAGTATAGGCTGAAGCCCCAATTTGTACGGCTTTAAAGCCATGATTAATATAACGTCTTGATTCATCGCTCATTGACAAGTTAGATGGCAGACCATTGTTATATCGAGTATCAACCATTGAAGCAATTTGCCGATCAGCTAAATCGGCTAAGTTGGCAACGGCTGTTTTTAAGCTGTCCATTACCATAGCAATATGACCACCGTAGAAATGCCCACCGTGTAATACATGTTCACCTGGGCCATCAATAATTGGATTGTCATTAGCAGAATTTAGCTCATTTTCGATCATTTGACGAAACCAAGGTAAAGAGTCTTGTAAAACACCAATAATATGCGGTGCACAACGAATAGAATAACGGTCCTGTAATCTATCGGCATTACGAGGATGGTCGACATGATTAAGATCATGACGTATCCAACTTGCGATTTGCTGTTGACCAGGGTGTGGTTTTACCGAAAATAAAATCTCATCAAAATGATGACTGTTGCCTTTCATTGCTAAGCTAGATAAAGCTGTAATACGAGAGGCTAATTTGGCTATATATTGAGAGCGGTCAAAGGCTAAACAGGCTATTGCGGTCATTACTGCCGTGCCATTCATTATCGCCAAACCTTCTTTAGGTCTCAGTACTAATGGTGTTAGCCCTAAGCCCTTCATCACTTCAAGGCTATTTACCACTTCGCCTTTATAGTAAACGTCACGTTCGCCCACTAATGCACCAGCAACGTAGGACAACGGAGTTAAGTCGCCACTTGCGCCAACAGAGCCTTCTTGTGGAATAACAGGAACAATATTGTGCGTTAAAAAAGCGTTCAATAAGTTCAATAACGACCAACTAACACCAGAATACCCTTGAGATAATGACGTTAGGCGGGTCGCTAAGATTGCACGTCCTTCGAAGGTACTAAACATTTCACCTAAACCACAACCGTGGAATCGTGTTAAATGTAAAGGGAGTTCTGAAACTAAATCTAAAGGTACATTGACAGTAACTGAGTCACCGTACCCTGTGGTCACACCATAAATAACACCGTCTTCTTTTAATAGCGTGTCGAGGAAATTAATCGCTGTATCGATTTTATGTGAAAAATCAGCAGATTTACTAATTTCCACATCGACTTCTTGTTTTGCTATCGCGACAATATCTTCAATTGAAAGACGTGTTTCACCAAATTTTATGGTGTTCTTACTCACTAATTCCACAACTACTCCGAATTATCTTTGGCCTTCGACACTCGTATAACGTTACGATCGTCTTGCCAAAAATCAAAAAAATTAAACCATTGAAAAGGATACTGTAAACAATAAAACTCTAACCGCTGTGCGTATTTAGTCACAATATTTTGTAATTCTACTTGTCTTGTTTTTCGAGCGAACTTTAAGCTATCAGCAACATGTTCAAAAATAACTCTATATTTTCGACCTTCTTTTAGGCAAAACAGGAAATATACCGGACAATCCATAATCGACGCCAGTATAAATGAACCTTGAGAAAATTGTGCAGGTTCTCCTAAAAAGTCACTATTTACCACACGGCCTTGCGTACTAACACTGGTTCTGTCACCGGCGAGTACTAATATCTCACCGTTATCGATACGCTCTTTCAGTAAGATAGCTAGATCTGCGCTAACATCTGTCGCCTGTATCAAGTCTATATTGGCGTTTGGATTAATTTTTTTCATTACTCGATTAAATTCAACTGCATGATGAGTAAACACCAAAACATTAATGCGAGTTTGATAACGACCATGACCTAATGCCCGACAAACTTCTAAATTTCCAAGGTGTGAACCAATAAAAATTGCGCCTTGCTTTTTTTTCTCTAATTCGAGTAAAGGATGTTCTTGGCTATAAATAATATCGTCAGCTGTTATTTTACCCGTCCATGCATCAATTTTATCAAAAGCACTTTGAGCAAAACTATAAAAATGCTTAATACCCGTACGAAAATTTACAGGGGTAGACCAATGGTTTATTTTACTAACTCGTTGGAAGTATTCATAAGAAGCTCGTTTACTTGAACCACCACTAAAATACAAATAAACCACGACAGGATATAGAATGACAGACAGAATTTTTCGACCGAATACACGATAAACAAAAAGTAATAGTTGCATGCCCAAATAGGTGCCACGCTCTTGCATTTTTGACCAATGTTTACGTTCATTCATTAATACGGATTCTACTATTTTTAGTTAAACTTTCGTAAAAGTAAGGATGGCACTCTAATTAACATGCCAAAAAAAAGCTTGGTATGCATCCAAGAAATTAAAACATTATCTTCAAAAGCGCGAAAATGAGAAACGCCATCTTCTGGGTATTCTACCGCGGTAGGTATAAATCGACATTCTATTTTCTGCCAATATAAACGCACCATAATTTCAATATCAAAATCCATTCGCTTACCAATTGTTTGCAGAGAAAGTAGTTCGACTGTTTCAGCAAGCGGGTAAACACGGTAGCCACACATAGTATCTTTAATTTGGAACGATAGGGTTTCTATCCAAACCCAAAAATGGGTGATATTTCTCGCATAGTAACGATGTTTGGGCACAGACTCATCGTAAATAGGTTTACCGCTAATAAGTGCCTTAGGATAGTTTTTTGATTCTAACAACATTTTATCAACATCGTTTAAGTCATGTTGACCATCAGCGTCTATCTGTAACGCATGTGTAAAACCCTGACTATAAGCGACTTTAAGTCCGGTTTGTACAGCGGCCCCCTTACCTTGATTAACACTATGTTCGACCAAGTTTAAATAAGCATATTTTTGTGCAAGTTGCTGAAACAAACTTCTTGCTTGTTCATCACTACCGTCATTAACCATAAAAACCGGTAAATTAAAACTGGCGAGCTGACCAATGAATTCATCAAAATTAATCGTGTGGTTGAAATTTGGAATAATAATACAGTATTTCAAAGCTTAGGCTCAAAAACAATACGCCCTGAAGCATGTTGTCCTTTATCTGAGGAATAGGAAAACACAATTTTCTCCTCACTTTTTTTAGTGAGAATTAACTGTAAACTTTGGCCAGGAACAATTACGGCCTTAAACTTGAGTACTTCAAGGTTCTGAACATTTTTATGGTTAAATGAAAACTGGTCTTTTGCATATTCAACGGCCCAATGTAACTGCACAACACCCGCTAATATAGGAGCATTGGGAAAGTGGCCATTAAAGTAATCTAAATCTTTGGGTACAAAAAAAGATAGCATTACAGTCTCATCTGCTGATGAGAATTGTGTTTCTATAAGTTGCGGCCATACTTTCGGTAATTTGTTACCTTTTACTTTATCAGTCAAACAAACGCTCCAATTCATTTAGTGCAGTTTTTCCCTGAGCATTATACGGTAAAGCTCTTACATAGCGCCATTTTTTTGGTAACGAAATACGTTCAAAATCAATTAAAAGCTGCTGTTTAAACACATTATTTATGGCTGCTTTACCTTGTTGTTCAATTTCATCAAAAGCAGGCGGAGTTAATTCAACCACTGCAGCTAAAACTTCACGATTATTTTTAGCGGACAAAGGCAAGACCAGAATACGTATTTCACTTACCCATGGGTGTGATAACAAACAGCGTTCTACATGCGCAAGGTTGATCCTTTTTTCTTCCAATTTAATGGTACGGTCAACCCTGCCTAATAGGTAAAACGACTTTGCATCTATCGCTTGAATCAAATCGTCAGTTAAGTACTCATGCTCAACAACATAAGGTGAATTAATAGCTAACTGCCCTGCTGGATCAATAGCCTTATAACTTAATGTTGGAAATAGTGTCCAAGGTGATTTTTTATCAACTTGACCACAACGCCAAGCGATTCCACCGGTTTCTGTACTGCCAAAAACCTCTATTGGCGCTTGTTGCATCTGTTGTGTAAAGCATTGGCTGGTTTGAAACGATAAAGGCCCACCAGAACTAAACGTTGCGCTAATGTTCTTTTTTATCGGCATTAAAACGTTATCTAATACTAAGCGTTTTAAATGTGCCGGACTGGAAATTAATAACCCCTTTAAGGGTACTTTTATTAGATTGTTATTATGAGCAGATACTTCATCAATAAATGTGGTGATGTGCTCAGGGTATTCAAATGTTTTATTGGCAACAGTAATGCCCATTCTCAGCGGTAAAAGTACTTTAAACAACAAGCCATAAATGTGCTGATGAGATACCGTACTAACCACACATGAACTCTGCTGTAACTGCTCACTAAAAGTTGCAGACAGAATATCTATTTCCGAGATTAACTGAGCAACAAATTTCACTATCGCTTTAGGTTTACCTGTAGAGCCGGAGGTGAAAAAAGTAAGCTGGCCCTTAAGTTGGGCAAACAATGCTTCGCGGGTATGATGAAAGGACTCTTCATTAGTAGTGATATAAACGTTGTCAGTGATTTGTTTATCGTTTTCCACCACAACCACTGAAAGCATTGGCTTATCTTCAGCGGTTATAGTGCCCATCGTTGCATCACATAAAGAAGATAATTGCTCAACCGTGCCCGTTTGAGCATTCGGTGGTAACAAGACATGTCGTTCTTCTAGTAACAACGCAAACAATTGCACCGTAAAGCGATAAGTATCGAGATCGAATAAGAGAATGTTTTGATAAGGTGAACGTTTTACGGTATGACGAATCTGTGCAATGTCTGCATAAAAACATTCGATACTAACGAATATATTTTCAGTAATAAAAACAATATTAGTCATTGATTTGTTGCTCTTGCGTTTCACTGTCTTTATGGTGTTTTTTAACTTTTAATCGCACTAAAAACTCGCCAGCAAATAAGCATCCCATGAGTACATAAGAAATAAATCCGTTATATAACATCCAATATTCAAGTTCACTATACAAGGCGGTATACAAAGAAATACCACCGTTAACCAAAAAGAAAACACACCAAAGCAAAGTCACTTTCTCGGTATATTTTACTCCTTGTTTATTCAGGTTTTTTTCTTTTAACCTCGCAAAGGTTTCTATCACACTCGGGGGCTTAAAAAAAGAAAAAGCAAAAACCGTGAATAATGAACAATTCACCAATAAAGGATAAAGCTTAAAGCCTATAACCGATTCCGTAAATAATGAAAAAATCAATGCCAAAGAACCTAATATGGTCGCTGGTAAAACCCAGGGCATTTTTGCTAAATTATTTTTTAATAATACGATACGTAAAAACAATAAAACTAATAATATGAGTGCAAGAAACCGAGGGGGGAAATAATGCAAGCCATAATAAACAGCAAAGGGATACATCATAAGTATCCCCGCAATTAAAACACTAATTAATGTCTTCACTTGGTTACAATCAATTTCTCAATTTCGTTGACAACATCTTCAACAGTTCTAACTTTCTTAAATGCTTCAGGATCAATCTTTTTACCGGTAATTTCTCGCAACTTTACGACCAAATCAACGGCGTCGATACTGTCAAGATCTAAGTCATTATATAAATGTGACTGTAAAGTTATATCATCGGCATCGACTTCAAAATCATCTTCAATAATCGAAGCAAGTGTTTGGTATATTTCATCTCTAGTTTTCATCTAATTTTCCTTAGTCACTTAAACGTTAACCTGACTAACAAAGTTACTTAAAGCATTGATTGATGAAAAGTGTTGCTTAGTTTCTGCTGAATTCGCGTCAATTTTTACGTTATAAACTTTTTTTATGGCTAAGCCTAATTCTAAAGCATCAATGCTATCTAAACCTAAACCATCAATAAATAAAGCTTCATCGTCTTTAATATCTGTAATTTCAATATCTTCAAGATCAAGTGTCTCGATTATTAATTGCTTAAGTGCTGTTTTTAACTCACTCATACTTCTGGAGTTCCTCAATAAAAAATGATTCTAAACGTCGATTATACTCTCGAACATTTTTGGATATATGTGCAGGGGCATTTTCAAGTAATTGAGGGACATTATCAATCACTTCTGCAGAAAAATGTGCTTTTTCGGCCGGTACTTTATACCAAGGCTCTAGTTTTGTTAATGTCGTTGGTACAACTCTAAGTAAAACAACGGTTACTTTCGCTTGGCATCTGATGGCAATGTTTGCTGCACCTCTTTTAAAATGGAGTTTTTCATCAGGTTTGCTTCGGGTACCTTGTGGGAAAATAATTAAATTATTGCCATCAGCCAAACTCGCCTGACAATCATGCAAGAGCCCTTCAGGATCATCATTACTTATGTACCCTGTGTTTTGAACGACACCACGTATAAATATATTTCTAAACAAATGCGTTTTTACTACACAATCAGCATTTGGAATAATTGAGATGAGTACAACGACATCAATCAATGATGGATGATTAGATAAAATCAAATTTCCTTCAATTGAATTTAACAGTTTCGCTTTACGTAAACTGAAAGTAAATATTCTCGTAAATGCCATTAAACCTATAAAAAATTTAAAAGTGTAATGAACCGTTTTTCGAGCCATTTTTTTTTGTTTACTTTTATCACGCACTAAAAGTTTTTGAAGAGGGATAATAAATAATGATAAAAAAATACCGCCGAAACCAAAAACAATAAAACAAAGACCCGTTGCAAATATTCGCCAAGCTTTATCCATCAGCTTAATCATATCTTTTTACAGTTCCAATGATAATTTGTTGAGTGGTAGTTCAACTCTATTTCTTTTTCATTAAACCATTGTGAAAAAGATAATGCGACGGGTAATGGTAAAGTATTATTGTTACTTTCAACTTCAACGTCTGCATTATCATTATGAGTATATGAACATTCAACAGCATGACTATTTGCTGATTCTTTAAGACTGATTTGCATCGCCACTGAATGAGCTATTTGTTGCTCATCTTTAAAGGTATCGTATATTTCAGGGAGATTTTGATCAGCATGAATGAAAAGTACCTCATCACAAACTCCTGTAGCTAAACGCACATAAGCATCAATAATGGCCATAAAAAAACTATCTTGTCCTGCTGCAATAGCATTAATGGCCGCTTTATTTTTAGTTAGAATACTGTACAAACTTGGTACTGCATTATGTACTGATAAAGCAAATGCTGTAGGTGATAACATTTCTTGTTGCGCTAAGTTTTCTAAAAGTATTGATGTTTTATGTATGTCACCATGGCGGCTTGAGAAAATAATAGGGAATTCATTTTTGGTATTACAGCCATGTTCAAGCGTTTTATTAGCAACATAAAGTGATATTTTGGCAAAAGGGCTTAAACGTCGTCTTTGCATAGCAGGAACAAAATCTAACTTTGGCCAACTAAAATCAATGTCAGGAACAGGTTCGTCACTGCGTTCATTTGTTGATGGCAAATTATGTTCAGAGCCATAAGGACTCCATGTAGAGATATTACTGATATATAGTTTCATTGGTTTGAGTTTAGTAACATTTCATGCAAGCAAAAATAAGGGTGGTGATAGTATATAGATACCGTAAACAAATCAATAAGAGTCTATTTTTTAAGGTATACTAAATGACAATATATATACATAAATAAAACATATTTGAGTAACAAATTGACTAAATTAAGTAACTGTTTTAATAAATTATTTAGCAATAACATGACAGTAAAGTCAGTTGAATTTAACCAAGTATCATTAACATGTGAAACGCAGCTTTTTTTGCTTGACAGTAACGCTATCAATAAAAAAATGTTAGATATTTTATCTGAAAAATATTTGCATAAAAGCGAACTTTTAACGTTAAATCTACGAAAAAAACCACAAGCACAGCAAGAGTTTGTGATCAGTAGAATACTTATAAAGCTACTATTTACTCATCAAAGTAATAAAGTATTAAACGAAATTGAAATTAAGTTTAATGAAGAAAGTTTACTGTTAGAAGTATTCTACCTAGATAAACTACAAGCAATTTCTATGAGCTTATCTCATTCAAAAGGGCTAATATTTCTTGCTTTAAACCTTGGTAATGTTTCATTAGGTGTTGATGTTGAGTATATCAATGTTAAAAGAGATGTTAATTTACTTGCGAAAAACTTCTACCATTTAATTGAGGTTGAACAAATAGAGCAACGTGGAACTGATGCATTTTATCGTATTTGGACGTTAAAAGAAGCGTTAAGCAAACATCTAAAGCAATCTATTGTGACGACGCTTAAACATAATGTCTTAAAAAAATTACCTTTACTCAGTTATCAAAGTAGCGTTTACAATAATTTTGACCTAAGTGTTGTTAGTAACAAAGCAGAACTCTCATCAATCAATAATTCCATAAACCTTCTTGATCAAAAAGATTTTATAAATGTATTAATCAATACCCAAATCTCAGGAACTAAAAAATTAACACAGACAAACTTTCAGTATTAACTGGTAAGTGCTCTCAAATATGTGTTTATTTGTTCTACGGCTGGGAAACAAATTGGCTTTGTTATTGGATGATGGAGAACAAAGCAATAAAATATAAAATTTATTCATACTATTGGTCATAGCTTTGGGTAAATTATTGTTTTGGCATTTTCCAAGATATAAGGTCAATTAACGTTAATATTGTTGTTCAAAGTGCTAATTTAGTTCCCGTATCTATTTATGAGGCCGTTTTGCGAATTTAATTGATAGTTATATTAGTACCGAAAATGGAGTTCCTTGAAGTAATCAAGAGGTACTAATCTCTGTCTAATGTTACAAATAATAAGGCTTATTGCTGGATTCAACTTTCCGGCCTAGGTTGGCCAAAAAAATATTATATAGTGTTATACAAAAAAGACAGAGTACCTATTTCATTTAACGCGGAAAGTAACATAGAAAATAGCTTTCCCAAATCTCCAATGAATCTATAACACAGGAAATGAGCAAACTATTTTCTTATCTGTAACGTTATTAGGTTATATTTTGAGCGTGAATTGATCGGATCAAATTAGTTACCCAATTAATATATTGGCGATGTATTTTTCTGCCATTATATTTCAAATTCGTAGAATCTTTATATTTAACAGAAAAATTCTGGTCATCATGTGTGATGACAACAACAAGTTGGTGTTTACGAATATCAAGTGTAGCTATTATTTCCTTTTCTGATTTAACCTCTGTTTTCCAACCCAAAGATATAGCAGCTCTCACAATAGATTTTTCAACACTACTTTTTGTACTTGTCGCTTCACCATATTGTGCGATTGACTGGTTTTCAAAGTTTTTAATCGGAACCGTAGAATTACACCCCATAAGAAAAACAATAATTACTGTAGATAGAGTTATTTTAAATTTAGACACTTTTATTCCTTTATGTTTTATGAATTAAGTCAATTTTTAATTCACATTAAATTTCAATGGATACTCAGATATTATATTATTAAAAGTAACAAGTTATAAAGAAATATAGCTTATTCATTTTTACAAATATGCCAACTGTTAAATATCAAGCATCAATGTAGTTTAATTACATCTCTTCAAACGAGCCAATAACATTATTACTCATTATTCTTAAGTTTATAAGTGGTCTCCAAAACAGACGTTATCAATCATTTATTGTACGAGATGGATAAATATATTGACGTCATTAGCAAATGGGTAATTTTGAAGGTATTGATTAAACACTAAGTTCCTAAAACTAACTTCATTAGATTTGTTTATACTTCTAATATTCTAGAAAGATATGCAGGCAACTACACTCAAATAATTTTAGAATATAGTGGCCTCTTCCCAATAGTTAACACTACTCATTATTCAATCGCAACATCTAAAATCCAACGTGTCATTTTATTTAACACTTGCGGAGCAATCGTTTCTGTTATTTTAGAATACTCCGACATTAAACCTGTATTGGCTGTTTGAAATAAATGATTTACACCTTCTATTTCTATCACTAAATGCTTTGTTGACGGTGATAAAGCTGCTTGTATAGCAAGTAAATTAGCGGATGCTCTCATTTGCTTATCTTTACTGCCGTGGATTGCCATGACAGGAATCGATGTTTTTGATAAATACAAGCTAGGTTGATGAATCAAAAAATATTGATTCCACGCAGAAGAAAGCGTTTTAATCCGAGAGCTTGATATACTACCTGCTCCAACTTTTTTTAATTCAGCTTGAATACCTTTTGGTATCGAAGTCCATGCTTCTTGGTATCTTTTCGTTAATATTTTTTCAAAATTAACAGCACCTTGATTCTTTATAATAACTTCATTTAATTGACGTGTGATATTACTGCCTGCATCGGAGGCTGCTACACTTAACCCATTGACAGACAATATTGTCTTTATTTGTTCTACGGCAATATCATTACCTGAAATACCAGGCCCTGCCATGAGCGTCATAAAGGCAACATCACTAGATTTACTTGCGACAATTGGCGCGATTAATCCTCCTTCACTATGGCCGATTAAGCCAATATTGCTAACATCTATTTCAGCCCTTTTAGCTAAAAACTCAACAGCAGCTTGTACATCTGAGGCAAAATCAAGGCTGGTTGCCGAAGTAAAATCACCGGTGGAGTCTGCAACCCCCCTATCGTCAAAACGTAATACCGCAATGCCCGATTTAGTAAGGTGATCAGCGAGGACAAGAAATGTTTTATGACCCATAAAGGTTTGATCACGATCTTGCGGGCCAGAGCCTGAAATTAAAACAACTGCGGGATAATTTCCTTTTCCCTTTGGTGTTGTTAAAGTACCGGACAATTTAATGTTCGCTCTTATATTTTCAAAAACAACCTCTGTAGAGTTATAAGTGTATGGCTTTGTTGGATGCTGAGGTCTGTCTAATTTCACTTGTTGACTATTAGCTGATTTTGTAAAATTTAATACAAACTCCCGACCACCTTGAGAAAAAACACCGGAAATATCTTTATTCTCTTCACTGTAAACACCTTTATATGTTACCCCTTCATTAGGTACTTCAAATGATAATGTCGTTTGTTTATTGACTAAATTTGACACTTTAACCTTACTAATACCGTTATTAGGACTTAAATACGCAATTGCTGAGTTTTTGTCAGTCACTGAGATTTCAATGGAAAGATTAACAGAAGTGCCTTGAAGGCCCCCTTTCCACAATCCCAGTATATCCTCATTTTTTTGCTGTAATGTAAGAGGAAAAGAATGACCTCCTTGTTTCCAAACGCCTTTAATACCCGCTGACTGCTTGTCAAATTCACCCTCAAAAATTGCATTGGCGGCAGCAATATTAAGCATAATAGTATGGCCAGTTACCTTAACGTCGTTAATGGGAATACCCATAGCACCTTGTGCGGGGCTGTCCATATTGACTTTATATGTATTTTTTTTATCAATTGTTATATGAAAGATTAAAGGTACTTTATTAGCACTAACCGATATTTCACCTGCCCAAGTGCCCGTAGGAATTGTATCTGCAATTACACTAGGAGTAATTAAATACAATAAGGTAAATAGCAGTACCTTGGCCTCTATAAATAATTTTATTGGGTTCATCAGTATGTTTCCTCCTGTTAATTAACCAATTATAAGCAACATATTTTTGATTTATTTTGACTGTCACCTTGAGTGTTTTTAGCTTTTGCCTGTTTGAGAACAATGGCATGAGAGATATACCAACCACCGACCATAAAGATGAATACTATATTGGCCTGCGCATTTCCATTTATAAGGTATGCCAATGTGAGCATCAATACAGCCCAAATAATTGTATGGATTAATACTATTTTCTTATCTTTTAAATAACTCATAAGTTCACTCTTGTTGTTAAGTTTTAATTCAACACTACTTGTACTAGTAGGTCGTGTGGTACATTGTATTTTCGCACTATACAATAGTTGTATTATTAGTTCAAGTAGTACAATAAGATAATCTAGTGTTATACTGTCGCTGCGCAACAACTTTTATAAGCAAAAGAAGTGATAAATGGATATAGAAATTGACATAGATGATGACACGCCAATTTTTTCTCAATTGGTCAATCAGGTCAAAGAGAGTGTTATCATTGGAGATCTTGTAGCTGGTTTCTCTTTACCCTCGATAAGACAGTTAGCTAATGAATTAGGGCTAAATCAAAACACGGTAGCTAAAGCCTACAAAGTATTAGAGCGAGACTCTATTATTGTATCCAGAGGTTATAGAGGAACTTTTATTCATGATAATGCTAAAGAAAATAGCCAAGTAAACTTAACTGCTAAAGGTACAACTATTTTGCGTGATTCAATTGTAAATATACAAGCGCTTGGGTTAACTGATTCTGAAATACGAATTATATTTTCTTCTATTATGAAGCAATCTAAATAGGTCTAATGATGACAATACATTATCCACATTTTATGACCGCTATTATATATTTGGCGGTTATCAGTCAAATTTTTACAATATCAGTGTTCTTAGCTAACAAATGGTATAAAAGAAAAGTTTCCTTACTGACAAAATACCCACCGAAAGACTATCCCAATCTGTATGTTCAATCATCAAGTACTGAGCTGAATAGAGTAAGATTACGACAATTATTTGATCGTACCGTTACATTTATTAGCTTAAGTGTTGTTATCGTTTTTTATCTCACTAAAACTGATTTAGAGACCGTTGCTTCTTCAATAGTGGTGATTGCTGCAATACAATTATCACCTTGGATACTAAGCAGTTATTGGTGCAAAGATAATAATGCATTAATGGCCAAAAATTTTCCTTCATCAAAAAGAAAAAGCAGCTTTGAACATCGAAAACTTATAGATTTTGTTTCACCACTAAAATTTATTATTGCCATATTAGCTTATTTCACAACATTAGCTTTTACTCTCTATATTTTTATTGAACAATTATGGTTCGAGCACTCAAGTAAGGCGTTGCTGTTAATATTAATAAATACCGTAATAGTAATATATTTAGCTTGGTTATTATTTATTAACCTATATGGAAAGAAAAAAGACAATTTTATTACCAGTGAAGATCGTTTAAAAGGTATCGAAGAAAAATGTAAGGCGCTTACTTCTTTCGTGATTATGTATAGTGTATTTATTGCTGGTATTTGCTTAATAAAAACATTTGATGTGCATCAGATTTATGTTCCCGTGATGACAGGGTTATTTATTCAATTGCTTTTTATTTTAAGTGTTACTAAGAGCATAGATAAAAACTATGATGTTTATAAATAACATGAAATCCGTTGACGTCACTTAAATTATTCATCACTGAGCGCACGTTTGACTTCAGGTTTGACCTTCTCCTTTGGGGAAAGCACTCACATAGCATAAATTTAATATTACATAACCCACTGAAATTAAAGCGTGAAGAAGGCATAAATTAATAGTTAATGCCCTCTTCAAGTTGTCAGATCAAATATCAAGATAAGACTAATTCAAAACCATTCGCTTGTTTAGTAAAACCAACTCGGCTGAGATAAAGTTCATGGTCTTTGCTATATGGTTTTACAACTAAATGCTTAATGCCTTCGAGCTTGAGTTTATTGTCTTTACTCGCAAACATAAATTTTGCCGCTTTGAAGTCTCTATCTTCAGGAATTATATAATCAAGTAACACTTCTACTTTACCTGTATTGCTCAATTCTTTACAGGCGAAAAACCCGACAGGCTTCATGTTCCTAAATAATAAGAATACCGCCGCATCATCTAGTTGAGCCCATTCAAAACCTTTATGTAAATGAATAATATCTTTACCATAACTTTGTTTCAACAAGCTAAACAAAGGTGATTCCACTGACCTTAATTTAACTAAATCAAATTGATCTTTTTGCTGATAAATACGGATCAGATAGTAAATATCTACTAAAGCTATCCAGCCGTTTAAGATAAAAACGGGGTAAGCATCAATAAAATATCCATAAATACTAAACGCTGCAGCACCAAATAAATTTATCCAACGCAATTGTTTAATATTAGACATCATTAACGACAAGGCAATTAGGACACTAGCAACATAACCAAAGACTTCTAACAGGGACATGACAACACTCTTTCTAGTAAAAAATAAATTGAAAACATAAATCCTGACCACATGGTCAATTAAATAAAGTTAGATCTTGACACAAGAGTCAAGTAAATACAATATGTGCTTATTAAAACTGAATCAAATTAAGTTATGACACAAGTATGAAACGCAGTAAAAACACTACAAACCTAAACGTTTGTTTACCTCTTATCACTCAAGCTAAAAAAGCCGCATCAAATGCTTATGCGCCTTGTAGTAATTTTCATGTTGGTGCAGCCGCAATAGATAATGAAAATAAGACATATACCGGGTGTAATGTTGAAAATGCTTCTTACGGTTTAACTGTTTGTCCAGAACGTAACTGCATATCTTTTGCTGTTAACCAAAAATCTACCATTATAAAAGCTTTACTTGTTTACACTCAGCAAGAGAAATTAACGCCTCCATGTGGTGTTTGCAGACAAGTAATTGCAGAATTTTTTAGCCAAGATGCCTTAATAGCATCCGCTAATCACTTAGACCAATTGAAAGTATGGACAGTTGCAGAATTGCTTCCCGATGCTTTACACCACATTTATTAACTTAGGGACTCACTATGCATTTACCTCAAAATATTATTCGTCAAAAACGAAACAAACACGCTTTAACAATAGATGAAATTCAAAGCTTTGTTGATGGCCTTAAAACAGGCGACTTCACCGATGCCCAAGTTGGCTCTATGGCAATGGCCATTTGGTTAAATGGTATGACAACGGATGAAGTGGTTAGCTTAACCATGGCTATGCGAGACTCTGGCACTGTTGTTGATTGGCAAAATAAATTAGATAAACCTATTGTTGATAAACATTCAACGGGTGGAGTTGGCGATAAAGTGAGTTTAATGTTAGCGCCAATAGTTGCTGCTTGTGGTGCTAATGTGCCTATGATTGCAGGTCAAGGTTTAGGTCACACGGGTGGCACGGTTGATAAGTTAGAAGCCATTCCAGGCTTTAATGTCCGCCCTAGCCTACCAGAGTTTCAAGCGACAGTTAAAGAGCAAGGTACGGCAATTATTTCACAGACCAAAGATTTAGCCCCTGCTGACAAACGCCTTTATTCTATCCGTGATGTAACCAGCACCGTTGAATCTATTCCACTGATCACTGCGTCTATTTTATCTAAAAAATTAGCGGCCGGTCTTGAATCTTTAGTGATGGATGTAAAAGTAGGTAATGGCGCCATGATGGCTGATATTGAATCAGCTCAAGCATTAGCTCACTCAATCGTGTCCGTTGCTAATGGTGCAGGAACACCAACACAAGCATTAATTACCGATATGAACCAACCATTGGGGACAACAGTAGGTAACGCACTAGAAATTCAAGAAACTATCGATTACTTAACGGGCAAATACCGTGAGCCAAGATTGCATGAAATAACAATAGCACTTGCTGCACGTATGTTATTAATCAGTAAAATCGCCAGTGATATTGGGCAAGCCACAGATTTAGCCCAAACCGCATTAGCATCAGGAAAAGCTGCAGAAATATTCTCTAAAATGATCACTGCTATGGGTGGTCCTGCAAACTTATTAACAAACAGTGAAAACATTCTTCCTAAAGCGAATTTAATTCAATCCATTACAGCGCCAAAAGCTGGCTTTATTGGCACAATGGACACGCGTGCCATTGGTATGGCATTAGTGCAAATGGGTGGTGGTCGTGTCGATCACAACCAAAGCCTAGATTATAGTGTTGGTTTTAGTGACATTAAACCTAAAGGCACACAAGTGTCTGCAGGAGACATTATTGCAACCGTACATGCAAAAGATGAAGCTCAAGCCACACTCGCGATTGAACAATACTTAACCGCCGTTGAAATATCGGCAACACAAGTGGTTGTTGAACCTGTGATACACCAGCTTATTAAGTAGATATTCAAAGATAAGTTGATACAAAACCATTGGATTAAGGCGACTTTAATGTCGCCTTAATTTTATGCCAGTTCCTACTAAAAAATTACAACAAAGAGAAAAATAATGCCTAGAGCAATTATCTTAGTTATTGACGGTTTCGGCTTAGGTCATGCCCCTGATGCAAAAGCATTTGGCGACGTTAATGCCAACACCTTTGCTAATTTAGCTGAAAAATTTCAGCAAAGTAAAAACCGACCATTAAAACTACCTAACCTAAGTAAATTAGGTTTAGTAAAAGCCTGCCAACAAGCTTCAAATAGAAACCTTGCCGTTGAACCTGAAGCGCTATCTAATGGTGCCTATGGTTATGCCGCTGAAATTAGTACCGGCAAAGATACGCCCAGTGGTCATTGGGAAATGGCGGGAGTACCCGTTTTATTTGATTGGACTTACTTTTTAGACAAACAAAATAGTTTCTCTGCTGCGTTAATCGCCGAAATAAATCAAGTCACCGGTTATAGCGACATGTTAGGTAACTGCCATGCATCTGGTACCAACATCATTGCAGAATTAGGTGAGCAACATATAAAAACAGGCAACCCTATTTGTTACACCTCTGGCGATAGTGTTTTTCAGGTGGCTGCTCATGAAGAACATTTTGGATTAGAAAATCTATATAAGTACTGTGAACAAGTACGTGAAATACTCGATCCGATGAATATTGGCCGCGTTATTGCTCGTCCATTTATTGGTGAAAGCTCAGCGGATTTTCAGCGAACCGGTAATCGTAAAGATTATTCAGTGCTGCCTCCGGCAACAACAGTATTAGAAAAATTAACAAACGCTGGTGGAACTGTGATCAGTGTCGGTAAAATTGCGGATATTTTTGCTCATCAAGGTATTAGTATTAAAACTAAAGCCACGGGTATTCCAGCGTTGTTAGACTCAACGTTAGCGCATATTGAGACAGCATCAAACAACAGTATTATTTTTACTAATTTAGTTAATTTTGATCAAGACTTTGGTCATCGACGTGATCCTGTCGGCTTTGGTGAAGCATTAGAGTACTTTGATGTTCGTTTAGCTGAATTTTTAAACCAAATGAATGATGATGATTTATTATTATTAACCGCAGATCATGGTTGTGATCCTACTTGGCCAGGTAACGATCATACGCGTGAGTTTGTACCTGTACTCGCCTATCACAATCGTATTGAATCTATTAACCTAGGACAACGCAATACCTTTGCAGACCTTGGTCAAACATTAGCAAGTTTATTTACTTTAGAGGCAATGGATTATGGCAAGTCTTTTTTAACCGAATTAAAATTTTAAACGATTTTGAGTTTTATGAATTTATGCCCGGTTAAACAGGTTTAAAATAACGACTTGTTTAACCGGATGTAAAAGCTAAAAAATGTATTACTCATCGTAACTATCTATCTAATATCTTATTTTGTATAGTTTATATTCCTATATAACGAGCGAGTACACTTTGGACGACCAATCTAATAGCATTGTAGAATGTCATGAGTGTGCTTTATCAGTAGATATTTCACAATTAGTTGAACGTTATAAAGCCCTTTGCCCTCGCTGTGGCTTGGTGTTAACAACTAAACATCATAATGCCCTCGATAGAATAGTTGCCTACTCGATAACGGCTATTTTATTCCTATTACTCTCATTACCTTTTGAATTTTTAGCCTTCCAGTCTAATGGTATTGAGCGAAAGATTGATATTCTTACCAGTTTAATCATCTTGAACGAAAACGATTATCACGTTTTAGCATTACTTGAAGTGCTAACTATATTCGTTATTCCTGTGCTCATATTATTTTCACTAATTTATATAATCATTCCTCTACGAAAAGGGATTTATCCTCGAGGTGGCCAATATATTTTAAAGCTCACCTATAAGTTATTGCCTTGGAGCATGGTGGAGATATTTGTAGTTGGTGTTTTAGTCAGCTTAATAAAAATTATTTCTTTGGCAGATATCAGTCTAGGCCCGTCATTTTATGCTTACATTTTGTTTTCTTTAGCGATGACGGCTGCAGTATTGCATATGGACAAACATCAACTACAACAACTGTTGAATTCAAGCGAATTGAAAAAATCTGTACAAAAAAATCAAATACATTCCTCAGTCTCTAATACAGCAACGCCACAAAATCATTTAAACCTAATGATAAAAAAGAAAATAAGTATTCAAAAAACCTGGGCTTTACTGATAACGTCTATCGTCTTTTATATTCCAGCCAATATTCTTCCCATTATGAATACACGTTTTTTAGGACAAGATGAACCGAGTACTATTTTAGGAGGCGTAATATTATTATGGAAAATGGGCTCCTATCCTATTGCTGCTGTTATATTTATAGCGAGTGTTGCTGTGCCAATGGCAAAGATGTTGGTTTTAGCATGGTTAAATTATAGTGTTCATCACCAACATAGTCTCTTTTCTAAAGAGCGAATTAAACTTTATCGATTAGCTGAATTTGTCGGTCGATGGTCTATGGTGGATGTTTATGTAGTCATTATTCTCGTTACGCTTATTCAACTAGGTAATACTATGAGTATTTATCCAGGCGGAGCAGCCTTAGCTTTTTCTGGTGTGGTGATCACTACTATGCTTGCGGCGATGAGTTTTGAACCGCAATTTATTTGGCAAACCGAAAACAATTTTTATAGTGAAGAGAATAATGACAAATAACCAATCTACCGATATATCTAACGAAAATAGCGACGTTAGCCCAGCAAAAATTGAGCAAATAAAATCAATATCTATGATTTGGTTTGTACCTTTTATCGCTTTGTTAATTGGTGCTTGGATGGTTTATTATCAGTGGAGTAATGAAGGCCCCCTTATTACCATAGCATTCGACTCTGCTGAAGGCATGGAGATAGGTAAAACTAAAATAAAAACCATTAATGTTGATATTGGTGAAGTGAAAAACATCGTACTTAATGAAAATGCTGATGGCGTTATTGTGACAGTAAGGATGGCAAAGAATGCAGAGAAATTACTCAATAAAAATAGCGATTTTTGGCTAGTATCTCCACAAATATCCCATACCGGCATATCGGGTTTAAGTACGTTAATATCGGGTGTGTATATTGAGTTTTCACCTGCTTCTATTTATGGAGAGGAAGCGGATGAATTAGCGTTAGAGTTTATAGCACTAAAAGATCCACCTGTAACACCTCCCGGAACACCTGGCTTACATTTAACATTAAACAGTAACGATCAATTTGCTTATTCAAAAGGCGACCCCATTATTTACAAAGGCTTGACAGTTGGTCAGTTTGAACACATTTATTTTAACTTTGAAGAACGTATCGTTTATTACAATGCATTCATTAAAGCGCCTTACCATCAATTAGTTACCACCAATACCAAGTTTTGGGATGTTAGTGGTATGCGGATGGATTTAACTGCCGATGGCTTATCAATTCAAACTGGCAATATCGAAACGATGCTAACCAATGGCGTTACCTTTGATGTACCCAAAGGCATGGAAAATGGCGAAGAGATCACAGAACGAACAGACTTTGATATCTACGCAAATTATAAAGCGGCTGATGATGAACGTTATAAGAACTCTATCGAATATGTTGTTTTGGTGAGTAACACAATACGTGGTTTGAATGTTGGTGCGCCTGTCGAATACCGAGGAGTATTAATGGGTCATGTTAAATCGGTGAATCTATTAGCAAAAAGAAATAATAATAGGACTCAACCTTTTGACGAAGACATAAAAATCCCAATTTTAATCAGCTTACAACCCGGAAGAGTTGGCTTACCCGATAATGAAATAGGTGTAAGGATGATGGAAGAGCAACATGAGCTATGGATCAAAGACGGTTTAAGAGCTAGCTTGAAAACGGGTAGTTTACTAACAGGGAGTTTATTTATTGATTTTCAGCACTATCCTAATTTGAGTACTGAAGATAAAAATATAAAAATAACAGATTTTGAAAGTAGTCAATATGATAAATATACTATCATTCCAAGTGTTGATGATGAGTTTTCCCAAATTACCGCGAAAGCTACTCAGTTTATCGATAATCTTAATGCGCTGCCATTAGAAAAAATATCTGGAAATACTAACAAACTGATCACTGAATTCACCCAAACAGCAAAATCATTTCAAAGCGTGAGTGATAATTTATCAAAGGTGCTTGATGACGTAAATCAACAGCAATTGAGTCAGGAACTTAAAACAACACTGCAAAGTTATACAAAATTGAGTAAAGATCTCTCCTCAGGTTCTAAAGGCTATGAAGACCTTCGTCAGACCCTGTCCGCATTAACTAAAGTAATGAACGAGTTACAGCCACTCCTTAATCAATTGAAACATCAACCAAATGGCTTAATATTTGAATCAGGTAAAGCTGACGAGATTGAACCCAAAAAGCATAATCCTAATAATAAGGTAGGAAATATTCAATGAAAACACGCTTCCCTAATTTAATCAGGCATTTGTCGATTCTCGCTGTATCAACGTTAATTATTTCACTCTCGAGTTGTAGCTCAAATTCTGAGATCCCCTTGGAAACAAATTACTATCTACTTAATAATGAATATATCGCTAAAAAATCGTTAAATATTAACAAAACAGTTGTTGTAGAAGTACGGGAGCTTCCTGCTTATTTACATCAACCTCATCTAGTCATGCAACTTAATACGCATCAATTACATTATGCTCGTTTTGATATGTGGGCCGAACCCCTACAATCAGGTTTTACTAAAGCATTGATTAATGAGTTGAATTTGAATAATAAGAATATTCAATTTGTTACTGACGAATTTCAGCTTAACGATGACAATGTTAATAAATTAGTTGTTCGAGTTGATTATTTTCATCCGAGTACCGCTTCAAAGGTAATTTTATCTGGCGTATTCTGGAGAGAAAATAATCAAGAACAATATATAGTTCAACAACCTTTTTTCTTCGAGTTGTTATTAAATGAAGATGGTTATACACACGCCATTGCTCAAATGCGACAACTGGTTTCGGTGATGTCTGCCTCTGTTTTAGAAACTAACTATTAATGTGAAATCAATATATCCATTGCTCCAAAATTAATCTTTTATTAAATCTTTATCTCACATCAAAAAATCCGAATAATATTATTCGGATGAGTAAGATCGACTTATTTGTATTAACCAAAGGCTATTTACTGATTAGCATGCCTATACTGGGCAAGAAGTAACTCAGTAGAACTATCAGAAAGCTCTGAATTATCAGGTTGCACGATGCGTGACAATATATCGTCTCCTAATATTTTACCGAGTTCAACACCCCACTGATCAAAAGAATTTAGATTCCAAATAACTCCTTGTACAAAAACTTTATGTTCGTATAAAGCGATTAATGTCCCTAGTTGATAAGGGGTTAGTCTGTTAAAGGTCAACGTGTTTGAAGGTCGATTGCCAGGCATTTCCTTATGTTTAGCAATAACTTTAGCTAATCCTTCATCCATACCTGAATAGACAAGTTCGTCATAAGCTTGTTGATGTGTTTTTCCTTGCATCAAGGTTTTACTTTGTGCAAAACAATTCGCCACCAACATATCTTGATGTCCTCCCATATCATGATCAGCGACTAACGGCTGAATAAAATCAACAGGAACAACAGAAGTACCTTGGTGTAATAATTGATGAAAAGCATGTTGACCATTAGTGCCTTCAGCTCCCCAAATTACCGGGCCAGTTGTACTGCTGACAATTTGATTATTAAGCTGACAACTCTTGCCGTTAGACTCCATATCCATTTGCTGTACGTAAGCCGGAAACCCTCGTAAATAATGACTGTAAGGTAATAATGCATGGGTTTGACAACCAAAAAAGTTATGATTCCACACACCCAGCATGCCCATTAATACGGGCAGGTTTTGCTCAAGGGGCGCTTCTTTAAAATGCTTATCGAGATCTGCTGCCCCTTTTAGTAACTTTTCAAAACCTTCATTACCTATAGCCATGGCGATGGGCATTCCGATTGCTGACCATAAAGAATATCTACCACCAACCCAATCCCACATGGGGAAAACATTATCGCCATTTATACCAAACTCAACGGCTTTCGTTACATTCGACGAAATGGCAATAAAGTGTCGATTCAATTGATCAAACGTTACACCATAGTCATAAAACCATTGACGAGTTGATTCAGCATTAGTCAGTGTTTCTTGCGTATTAAAAGACTTTGAAGCAATTAGTACTAACGTAGTTTCTGGATTTAAATGACTGAGTACATCATTTAAATGGTTACCATCAATATTGGCAACGAAATGTTGTTTGGCCCCACCTTGCACATAGGGCTTCAATGAAGTTGTGACTATCTTGGGGCCCAAAAAGGAACCACCAATACCTAGGTTTAAAACATCAGTTATACATTTTCCAGTATAACCAAGCCATTGTTTGTCGCGTACTTTATTAACAACTGCTTCTACCTTAATACGTACCGTTTTAATTTGCGGTACAATATTAACGCCATCAACGAACACTGGTTCATCACCTTGTTGACGTAAAGCCGTATGTAATACCGCTCTATTTTCGGTATTGTTAATCGGTGCACCAGAAAACATTGCATCACGCTTTTCTGACAACTGCGCAGACTCTGCTAATGCCACTAATAAAGCACGTGTTTTTAAAGTAATGCGATTTTTGGAATAGTCCAGATTTAAACCACAAGCGCTCACAGACAAATTTTCAGCGCGTTGTGGTTCACTCGCAAACAAATCACGTAAATGACAACTTTCTATTTCACCTAAGTGCTGTTGAAGTTCTCGCCAATTATCATTAAAAGTATCCATTAACATAAAAGGTATCCTTAAGTTATCGTGCGTTATCTTAAAATAATTGGCTAAGTTGAACTTCAAGCTTGCACTGATCAATAGCAAAATTACGTATGCCTTCAGATAATTTTTCTGTCGCCATGGCGTCTTGATTCATTTCCCAACGAAATCGAGCTTCAGTTAATACCGTGGGTTTGTCTTTTATATGAGTAGCTGGCATTAATTGTTGTGTTATCCGATCATGACTTTCAGATAATTCAGCCATTAATGGCGGACTAATGGTTAATCGATCGCAACCTGCGAGGGCAACAATTTCACCAATATTGCGAAAACTTGCTCCCATCACAACCGTGTTATAACCATGTTGTTTGTAATAATTATAAATTTCAGTCACTGAAATTACACCTGGATCTTCATGTGATAAGTAACTATCACGGCCCGTATCTTTTTTGTGCCAGTCAAGAATTCGACCAACAAAAGGAGAAATTAGGTAAACTTCTGCTTCAGCACACGCTTTTGCTTGGGCGAAACTGAACAACAAGGTTAAATTACATTGAATACCTTCTTGTTCAAGTTGTTTAGCCGCTTGAATGCCTTCCCATGTTGACGCCATTTTAATTAATATACGTTCTTTGCCAATACCCGCGTCTTGATACATAGCAATGAGTTGGCGTGCTTTTACGATACTTGCTTCTTTATCAAAAGATAAGCGTGCATCGACTTCAGTAGAAATTCGACCCGGCACCGTTTTTAAAATTTCTAAACCTATCAACACGGATAATTTATCACCAGCAAGACTCACTTGTAGGTCTTTATCATTTGTCTGACTTTTTGACCAATTAACGGCTGCTGTCAATAATTTTTTATAAGCAGGAATAGCTGCAGCTTTTAATAATAACGAAGGATTAGTCGTTGCGTCCATAGGTGAAAACTGTGCTATGGCTTCAATATCACCCGTATCCGCGACAACCGTTGTCATTGTTTTTAACTGTTCAAGTTGAGAAAATTGTACTTGCATTATAATTCCTGTAAGAAAGTTTAAGTTTATTTGTTTAAGTTTGAAGTTCTAAAATTAGATAAAGATACCTGCGATAGTTGCACTCATTAGGTTAGCCATAGCCCCAGCTAATACAGCTTTCATACCTAATTTCGCAATATCTGGTCGACGACTAGGCGCCATATTTCCCATACCGCCCAATAAAATAGCGACTGATGAAAGGTTAGCAAAACCACAAAGTGCAAAAGTAATAATGCCTTGAGTTCTAGCACTCAATTGGTCAGCAACCGTAATAAAATCTAGGTAAGCAACAAATTCATTGATGACAATTTTTTGTCCTAAAAAGCTACCGGCCATATTTGCTTCATGCCAAGGAATACCAATAATGTAGGCAATAGGTTGAAAAATATAACCTAAAATAAGTTGTAAGCTAAGGTTTTGAAGACCAAATAATTCACCAAATCCACCAAGTAAACCATTTACCATCGCTAATAGAGCAACAAAGGCTAAAAGCATGGCACCGACATTAAGCGCGAGCATCATGCCATTAGATGCGCCAGTTGCAGCAGCATCAATAACATTAACAGCCTCTTTAGCATCGGATTTCATATCATCTAAATTGTCATTAGGTTGTTCTGTTTCTGGCACCAACATTTTCGCCATGAGCAAACCACCGGGGGCAGCCATAAAGCTTGCTGCAATTAAGTATTTCAAATCAATACCAATACCTGCGTAACCAGCAACAACAGACCCGGCTACCGAAGCTAAGCCCCCTACCATTACGGCAAAAAGTTCAGAACGTGTCATTTTTGGCAGGAAAGGTTTTATCACTAAGGGAGCTTCTGTTTGACCAACAAAAATATTAGCTGTTGCTGACATAGATTCCGCTTGGCTAGTCTTGAGCAGTTTTTGTAAACCACCACCAATAAATTTAATCACCAGCTCCATAACACCGATATAATAAAGTACTGCAATCAACGCTGAGAAAAATACGATCACAGGTAAAACATGGAAGGCAAACATAAAGCCTAAGCTTTTTTCGCCTATTTGTTCGCCAAAAATGAAATTAATACCATTATTGGCATAACCAATAACACTAGACACACCATTCGCAACGCTGAGCAAAATGTCTTTTCCTGCGGGCATATATAATACAAAAGCACCCAGAGATATTTGTAATACCAAAGCACCGATAATTGTACGCCAATTGATATTTTTTCTATCTGATGAGGCTAAATATGCAATACCTAAAAGAACAAAAATTCCCAAGATGCTGCGTAATATATTTGTATCCATATTATTCCTTGTTGTTTCTTTGTTATTTTTTATAAAACTAGAGATTAAGACCAAATAAGTAGGATGAATAATTTAGAAATTATTATTGATAATTAAAAACCTGACTACATAGTCAGGTTTTTAATTTAAACTAAGAAACTAGTTAGGTCAATAGGATACTTTCGAATTAACTATTTAATGCTGCATTGAATACAATAAAAATAACTCGATGGAAGATCATATCTCTTAGGTCTAACTTGTGAAGAAAATAGTATTAATGAATTAGAACTTACGTATCCATCATGGTTAATACTGACAAACACCAATCAATACTCGCAAAAGAGTTAATCACTAAATCAACACCTCTATTACAGTTAGCATCAGCTGTGCCTTAACATTCTCTTTCTCGTTAATAAACGTTGTATAAAAAGCGGAGTAACTCAATAAATGGAATGTCTTTATACATTGTTGTCTTCCTGAGTATTTTCTCATATATAAATACCATTTAATAAAACCTGACCACGTGGTTGGTTTATTTCAAACTCTAAATGCAACCTGATACATGTGACAAGTTATGTTTAATACCTAACAGGTTTACAAACTAATATAAGCACTTATAAATGTGATGAACAATCAATTGCCTCTGCTGCTAACGTTACGTTAAGGGCTACAGCTATTGACAATGATGGCAGTATTGCAAGTTATTCTTGGACACAAACTAGTGGAAAAACAGTTACTCTTACTAATGCTGACAGCGATACAGTAACTTTTGTATCACCAAAAGTTGGTTCAGATCAAAGCTTAGTTTTTAGCGTAACCGTAACTGATGACCAAGGTAAAACGAACACAGCTTCTGTTACTGTTAATGTAGCAGCTGAATTGATAGAGACTAAATTTAGTGGAGGGTCTTTCTACTTTTTACTTGCAGGACTTGCACTACTTTCAGTAAGAAGGTTTACAAACTAATTTATTTTTAACTTACTTTAATAAACCAGGTTGTATAAATCATAGATAATACAACTTGGTTAACGCCTACAATATTCCTTTCAATAACAGACAACCATCTGAATTCATTAATATCTCCGTCACTTAACCAACTAGCGAATTTCTCTATACACTTCTTATTATAAATTAGTTAACTATCCATAATGCTGTCAGCTTGGTAATATTAAGTGAGAAATAATGTAATGACCGTTTTAAACTCTATATTAAGTTGACGAGCACTTTAAGGTTAAATATTGTATGGCATTAAAAGTAGATTTTAGTCTTTTTCTTGATGAACGAGGTGATGTTACAGATCTGACAAAACAAGCAAAAACAGTGTTCAAGTTTCTGTCTAAAATTGTCTCATCAGTTTCAGATAATATCGAGCAACCACTGATCAATGTACATTTAAAATGTAATACCAGAGCTGATGCATTGTCTTGTAATGGCTGTATCGAAGCAACTTCTATTGCTATTGGTATGATTGAGTGGAATTGTGACACCTGTGAAGCTTCTGGCACAATTTCGAATTGGCAAGGAACCACGTGGGACAAACAAAAACCTACACTGCATTAGCTAACGAATAGTGACATGAAATACGATTAATTACCTGTCATGTAAAATAACAATATACTTAGGGAGTCACTGTTATAATTATTATCTAACGATTAACCAATGACTTATTTCTAAATTCTAAATTCTAAATTCTAAATTTAGCGATAGCACATTTTAAAGCTACTAAACATAAAGCGACATTTTCACTACGAGCTGCATATCCCATTAAGCCAATGCGCCAAGTTTTACCCGCAAACTCCCCTAGACCTGCACCAATCTCTAAGTTGTATTCATTGAGTAAATACGACCTAACTTTAGCGTCATCAACACCATCAGGAATATAGACGGTATTCAATTGTGGTAAGCGCTCGTTTTCTGGAACGACAAACTTCAAACCAAGTTCCTCTAACCCAAGGGCAAGTTGTTCATGCTGCGTTTTATGTCGCTGCCAACTTTGACTTAATCCTTCATTATTTAAGATTAACAAAGCTTCATGAAGCGCATAAAGAGAATTCACCGGCGCCGTATGATGATATGCACGCTTACCTTCTCCTGACCAATAGTTCATCACGAGTGATTGATCTAGGAACCAACTAGGTACTGGTGTGGTACGGTTTTTAATAACTTCAACGGCTTTCTCACTAAAACTCACCGGAGAAATACCCGGTACGCAAGATAAACATTTTTGGCTGCCAGAATAAACGGCGTCAATTTGCCAATCATCTACTCTAAGCTCTACACCACCTAATGACGTAACGGCATCTACTATGGTTAAACAATCATAAGATTTTGCTATTTTACATAACGTTTTAGCATCTGACAAAGCGCCAGTTGACGTTTCAGCATGGACAAATGCGACAAATTTAGCTTCTGGATGTTTCTTTAATGCACTTTCTAGTTTTTCAGGTTCTACCGCTCTACCCCAAGGGGAATCAACGACAACACACTTAGCCCCAAGTCGTTCAACATTTTCTATCATGCGACCACCAAAGACACCATTTCGACAAACAACAACGGTATCTTCTGCAGTCACTAAATTGACAAAACATGCTTCCATTCCTGCAGAACCTGGCGCAGAAAGAGCAATAGTAAAGGCATTTTCTGTTATAAAAGCTTTTTGTAATAAGACTTTAATCTCATCCATCATGCCAACAAACGCAGGGTCTAAATGGCCGATTGTAGGTCTAGCTAAAGCAGAAAGTACACGAGCACTAACGTCTGAGGGGCCTGGTCCCATTAACGTTCGCTGTGGTGGAATAAAAGAGTTAAAATTCATGAGTTGTTCCTTAAAATTATTGGCAATACTTTAAATTTCACATTGCCAATGATTAGATGTTTTTACTTATTAAGAGAGTACCGACTGCTTAGCTTTACGGCGATAATGATGTAACAAGGGTTCAGTATAACCAGAAGGTTGTTCAGCCCCTTTTGTAATGAGTTCAAAAGCAGCGTTGAATGCTAAGCTTAATTCAAAATCATCAGACATAGGCTTATATCCGATTACTGAAATATTTTGCTTATCAACCACAATAGCCATAGTTTCCATGGTCTGACGAATTTGCTTTGCTGTAACAACATTATGCATCAACCAATTAGCAACATGCTGACAAGATATACGCAGTGTTGCCCTATCTTCCATCAAGCCGACATCATTAATATCTGGCACTTTAGAGCAACCTATACCTAGCTCAACCCAGCGTACTACATAACCTAATATGCCTTGAATATTGTTACTCAGCTCTTGTTGAATATCTGACTTCGTTAAAGTTTCTGTTTGCTTTAACGGAATCGTTAACAGCTCAGCTAAACGCTTATCAGCGCGCTGAGTCGGCGTTGTTAAGATTTCAAGCTGTACCGCCATCACATTAACTTGATGATAGTGCATTGCATGTAAAACAGCAGCTGTAGGTGATGGCACCCAAGCACAATTTGCCCCAGCATGAAGGTGAGCAATTTTTTGGGTCATCATGCTCGCCATTTTATCGGGTATTGGCCACATGCCTTTACCTATTTGGCCTCTCCCTTTTATGCCAGTACTAAGGCCTTGTTGAACATTGCCTTCTTCATAGGCTTTGATCCAAGCTTGTTGTTTCATTGCCTCTTTGGGCACCATAACGCCAGCAGCTAAACTGGTGTGAATTTCATCACCTGTCCTGTCCATAAAACCGGTGTTAATAAAAGCGACACGTTCACGAGCCTGATAAAGACATTGCGTTAAGTTAACCGAGGTACGCCTTTCTTCATCCATCAAACCAATTTTAATCGTATGGGTAGCTAAGCCTAATGCTTTTTCAACACAGGAAAATAAATCACACGAAAAAGCAACCTCGGCTGAACCATGCACTTTAGGCTTAACAATATAAATACTCCCTACTCGAGAGTTACTAGGTTTGCTTGAGTTACGGTTAGCGACTGTACTTTGATTAACGTTTAGGTCATGTAATGCGATTAAACTGGTAATAAAAGCATCTAAAATTCCTTCCGGTAATTCTTCACCAGCACTATTATGATGACAACAAAGCACGGCATCAGTCGTCATCAAATGACCGACATTTCTGATCAGTAATAAACTGCGGCCAGACAGGCTAAACTTTTCTCCAAGTGGCGATACATAATGTCGATCATTAGCTAATTCACGTACTTGAGTTTTGCCGTTTTTAACGAAAGAATCCTGTAAATCACCTTTCATTAACCCAAGCCAATTTTTATAGACTTGGATCTTATCTTCAGTATCCACCGCTGCTATAGAATCTTCACAGTCTTGAATACAAGTTAATGCTGCTTCCATAAATACATCACAAATACCCGCATTATCTAATGCGCCTATTTGGCTGTTGCGATCAATTTTAATTTCTACGTGCAAACCATTATTTTTTAATAACAGTACCTTAGGACAATCAACTTGGCCTTGGTAGCCGACAAATTGTGAAATATCTGCTAATCGCGTTAAATCACCATTGGCAAGCACAAAACTCAAGCCATCTTCATCTACAGCAAAGTTTGTGATTTGCTCATAAGTTCCGTGTGCTAAAGGAGCCGTGTTATCAAGAAAGGTTTTAGCATAACTGATGACTTTTTTAGCACGAGTATGACAAAGACCTTTACTTAAATCTTCGCTTGCCTCCTCACTTTCAAAAGAAGCAATAACATCACTGCCATAAAGTGCATCATACAAACTTCCCCACCGTGCATTCGTCGCATTTAAGGCATAACGTGCATTCATAACAGGTACCACTAACTGTGGTCCAGCTATGTGTGAAATCTCATGGTCAACATTCAATGTGCTAATAGTAAAGTCTGGCGCGGCAGGTTCAATGTAACCAATTGACGTTAAGAATTCCTGATAGCATTGTGCAGAAAATTGTTTTTCTTGATGTCCATTATGCCAGTCATTAATTTCTTGCTGCAATTCATCTCGTTTTGCCAATAACGCTTTATTTCTTGGCATAAACTTGAGTGCAGCATCGCTCAGCGCTGACCAAAAATGATCAGCGCTAATGTCAGTTTCAGGTAAAACTTGTTGTTGAATAAAATCAGCTAGAGGTTTAGCAATTAATAATTTTTTATGTTTAATACGTTGGATATGTATTTCACTATTTACTTCAGGCATATCTTTACTCTTTTTCTGGAGAATCTATGATTGCTCCTGCGTTAAGCCAATTTGCTAACTGTGCTCTTTCAGTGTTAGTCATCTTGGTTTTATTGAGCATAGGCATGTCTTTAGTGTCAATTACCCGTGTTTTTATGCGCGGAGCCCATTGCTTGATTTGAGCTTGAGTATCAAGTACCACACCTGCAGGAGCTAAGGTAAAGATGTCATCTGTAGGTGATGCAGAATGACAACTAGTACAACGTTGCTGCACGATAGCCATAGCGGTACTGGCATTAACCGCTGCTAAATCATCCGCATTCGTGTCAGTAGATTTTGGCGCTATCACAACAGCTAAAGCTATTGTCGCCAAACCTGCAGCAATAAGAATAAGTGGCTTTTGCTTACCGAAATGGCGGAGAATAAAGTATTGTCTAGCGGCACCGGTAATAATAATTATTGCCACTAAAACCGCCCAATTATAAGGTTGGTTATAAGTGATGGGATAATGATTCGAGATCATAATGAACAATACCGGCAAGGTGGTATACGTATTAAAAGTTGAGCGCAGCTTTGCCTTACGTGCATATTTAGGATCAGGCACTTCGCCACTTTCAACAGCAGCAACTAAAGCACGTTGAGCTGGCATAATACCGCGAAAAACATTACCCGCCATAATAGTACCAATGACAGCACCAACATGAATAAATGCACCTCTGGCACTAAAGATTTGGGTTAATCCATACGCTAAACCTGCGCCCATAAGGAGTAATACCAGCGCAAAAAGTACTGAATGATTAGCCAATTTAGTCACACACATCAATTCATAAACTAACCAACTACCAAATATCACTGATAAGCCAATAACTATCGCCTGCATTTGACTAATATCGGCCACACGAGGGTCTATTAGATAAGATTCCGCACCTACATAATACATCACAATTAACAGTGCAAAACCTGTTAACCAAGTACTGTAAGCTTCCCATTTGAACCAATGTAATGTCGTTGGCATTTTTTCAGGTGCCAGTTGATATTTTGCCACTTCATAAAAACCACCGCCATGAATTGCCCAAAGATCGCCTTTAATGCCTTTGTCTGCTTTCCACTGTGGTGGCGTTTCTAGGTGATTGTCTAACCAAACAAAATAAAATGACGCGCCAATCCAAGCAACGCCCGTCACTAAATGTAAAAAGCGTAAAATTAAGTTTAGCCATTCACCAATATATGGATCCATATTTTTTCCTACTTATTAATTCTTATAGTTATTTTTATTGTGAGTGCTAATCGTAATGAATATTGGCTAACTCGCCTTGTATATAAGTGGCCTTAACCGCACGATCATCCCCTAATATAGTGAAAGAGAATAGTTTCTCTGCCAATGTTTGGCACTGCTGTAATCTCAACTTAATTAATGGCGTTGCATGATAATCAAGCACAATAAAATCAGCTTCACAGCCAGGTAAAAAATTACCTATCGTGCCTTCTAAATCTAATGCCCTAGCCCCACCTAATGTTGCCAAATAGAAAGACTGTAACGAATCAAGTTTCTTACCTCTAAGTTGCTGCGTTTTGTAAGCATCTTTTAAAGTTTCTAATATTGAAAAACTGGTACCTGCACCTATATCAGTGCCTAAACCCACTTTGATATTGTGTTGCTGTGCAATATCAAGTTTAAACAGACCGCTGCCTAAAAATAGGTTTGAACTTGGGCAAAATGATAGCGCAGAGTTCGATTGGGCTAGATCGTTATATTCAGCATCACATAAGTGTATACCGTGAGCAAAAACACTACGTTCACCCAGTAGCTCATGCTTTTTATAAACATCAAGATAGTTTTCACAATCTGGATTGAGTGATTTAACCCATTCAATTTCTTTCAGGTTTTCAGACAAATGCGTTTGCATATAAACACCTGGGTGTTCTTTCATCAATTGACCTGCCAAGCTTAACTGTTCATCACTACTGGTGGGCGCAAATCTTGGGGTTACAGCATATTGCAAGCGCCCTTTACCATGCCAATTTTCGATAAGCTGTTTAGACTGATCATAGCTAATTTGCGCAGTATCGATTAAATCGTCAGGGGCATTTCTATCCATCATCACTTTGCCGGCAATCATGCGTAGCTTTTTACGTAAAGCCACTTCAAAGAAAGCATCGACTGATTCAGGATGTACACTACCAAACACAAGAGCTGTCGTTGTGCCATTGCTAAGTAATTGATTTAAGAAAAACTCACTGATCTTGCTCGCGTAAGCTTTGTCAGAGAACTTATTTTCAGTAGGAAAAGTATAATCTTCTAACCACTGTAGTAATTGCTCACCATAACTTCCTATCATTTCAGTTTGAGGATAGTGGACATGAGTATCAATAAATCCGGGGACTATAAGACCACTTTCAATACGTTCAATGACTATAGCGCTATCAATATTTGCTAAAATAGATTCGGCTGTACCGAGTTGTTTAACTTTGCCATTTTCAATAAGCAAGATACCATCTTCAAAATACTCATGGCTGTTTTGTGCTTCACTTTGCTCTCTATTTTGGCTAGATGTTATGGTTGGGTCTTCTGTAAAATGTAAAATTTCACCACGAAAAGCTTTTACTGACATCGACTTAATCGCTCCGTTTGTCTAAATTAAAGTCTAAATTAAAATGAATGGTAATTGTGCTTTCTAACGTGATTTCATCACAGTTTTTACCAACACCTTGTCGGTCAACAACTAAGAAGTCAGACGTATTACCCAAAGCTAAACTATAGTGATGCCAAGTGCCTTTATAGTAATTAACGCCCTGTTTTCCTTGGGCAATAAAGACCTTTAGCTTGGTTACATCAAATTCGCCCGCAGGTGCAACAACAACAAGGTAAGCGTTAGCTGACAAGGGATAGAATGCTTGACTAGATAGCGGATGACGTTCCATACAATCAATCGTTAACTGCCCTGCTTTATCATTAATTTCACAACAGGCTTTTGGCGATGAACGAAAAACGCTGATAATGCCTTTTCCTGCTTCCTCAGTGACATCAAGTTTAGTTAACGCATGATATCTTTCTGTCAGACCATAATTAATCGATATTTTTTCAGCATCATCACTGACTTCAATCACGTCACCAAAAGGTTTAAACGCCTTTTTAGTGAGTGGTTTAGCATGAAACATCATATTAGCTACCACGGTACGTTGAGTAACCAAAAGCGGTCAGTAACAACGGAATATGGTAGTGTTCACCGTCGCCACTGATATTAAAAACAATATCAACGTAAGGGTAAAATGCCTCTTCATTCAGCGCGCTAAAATAATCACTAATAGCAAAATGAACCCGGTAATTCCCCGCAGGCAAAATGCAATCTTGTGCAAGTAAAGCAGGCACTCGCCCATCACTATTTGTTTGTCCTTCTGCTAATAACGACCACTGTGCTTGGCCGTTATTATCACTTTTACCTGAGTTACTACATGAAGTATTAAGTTCAAATAAGGAAATAGTAATACCAGCAGCAGGTTTACCGCGACTTGTGTCTAATACATGCGAAGTTATTTGACTCATAGTTTTATGTCTCTTTTACGTTTAAAGCAGTATTTATAGGCGTTGCGATCATTTTTTCAATTCTGATCTGAAAAATCTTTCTTTGCTCTTCTACAGCATTAATGATTTCTTCTGATCTGTCATTAACAAGGCGCTTCACCAAGATTTCTAACATCTGTGAAGCTGATTTTCCGGTGGCACAAACAATAAAAATGAAACCAAATTTTTCTTGATAATCGTCATTCAATTGCTTTAACTGGGTTAACGTTGTTTCTGTCGCCGTGTTCACACCCGATTGCTCACCGGCTGCTATTTTTTCTGTCGAGCGATACTTTTCTCTTAAGCTCGATACATCGCCTATTTTTGGATGTCCTTCAAAAGCTTGCAAGTAATCCGCTTGTGTTAAACCTTGCCAATTGATATCTGCTTGGCTAACCAAAGTTTCAACACTACTAAATGGCATATCTTTAACCATTCTTTCTACCCAAATATTCGCTGTACAACACCGCATAAAAGCAAGGTGTGCAGCTTCAGGATTTAATTCGTTTACTGATGCAATTGTCATGTTCTTTAATTACCCACATAGCCCATAATGCGCATTCGACTAACACCACCGTCAGGATAAATATTTAATCTGACATGAGTAAAAGATTGCGCTTTAACATCTACCACAAACCACTGTTCTCTATCAGCATAAAGCTTTGTTTGCTCTATAATAGTTTGCCATTTCATATCTTCTAAAGCCGTTGACGTGTTTTCAGCATTAGCGCCTTCTAACATGAATGTGTCAGGGAAATTACCTTTGAAATGACAGGTATCGATAAGTACTTTTTTGATTTGAGCAGTTTTCGCCAATTCAATAATGATCCAATCAGGTCCGGGATCACGGCGGCGTTTAGTTTCCCAACCATCCCCCATATCTTTACCACGGCCAGGCATAATTAAATTATTTTTATCACTGAAAAACATATCACTACATAATAGGGCTTTACCACCATTGGTAATGGCAGCAACATCAATTAATTCACCTGTTAAAAATTGCTGCCAATCTGCAACAACTTCACCATAAACACGAAACCTTGCAACACCACCATCAGGGAAGATATTCAATCGGACATGTGTCCAGACTTGTTCGCTTTTTACCGCAAATATATTTTGGCTATGAGCATAAGTCTCATGCATAGTTAAAATTTCTGTCCATTGAGTACTGTCATCAGGGTTGTCTATTGAGACGCAGGCTTCAATACTAATTTGTGCGGGAGCGTTACCACGAAAAAAATTTGTATCAACGTCTACGCCTTTTATAATTCCAGGTGTACCTAAACGGATCACACACCAATCAAATTCTCGACCATTGTCACGACCATAACTTCTGCGTGACTCCCAACCGTCCATCCATTTACCACGATCTGTGTATTTATCGTCAATAAAAATGCCGCGGCCAGGTTTAAGTAAGTTTTCCATTTCTGCGAAAAAATCATCACTACACGAGATAGTTTCACCACCAATGCGTTTAGAAGCCAAATCAACATAATTACTGG
>Ga0209292_1000402_pt1 | contig 57587 bp, 51 predicted proteins | sample GOMGulsemesocosm_2_FD_184634 | JGI IMG/M metagenome (GOLD analysis project Ga0209292, IMG submission 184634) | Methane-oxidizing microbial communities from mesocosms in the Gulf of Mexico - GOM9C Gulf of Mexico (SPAdes) (version 2) | ecosystem: Environmental > Aquatic > Marine > Cold seeps... | reverse complement strand
AAAAACTTTAGGCGTCATTACGGCAACTTTGCGGGCAGTGAGCAGCAATTACGAAGTTGCGCCCATCGTCATGGCCACAGTTGGTATAAAGGCGTCGGCTGACAACATCACTTAATATTGAATAAAAAGTAAACGCTAATAAAGGTTTGGCACCGTGCTGCCCCAATTAAATAATGGTTGTAAATTAAAGCAATACAGCTGAAGTTAAGTACAAATATGCTTAGTTTTATTGTGTGAAATAGCAACGTTCGATGTTGATTTAGCATAAAAATACTCGATTTTATCGTTAGATATTTATGCCTGTCCAATATTTACTGCCCCCATAAACTGTGAGCAATGTTGGCACATTTTGTTGCGCCGTTTGTTTTTGCAACCAATGTGACGGCGTTGCGAATCAGATTTGATGGGCTTGTTATGTTTTAGTCATCTAGAAACTTAAAGTAAGCTTCTATTTTTGTTGAGATTTTTTTATTTAGTGCGGTAAAACAGTGGCCAGCAATAAAAGCAACAGATGCGAACAAACCTATAATCAAAAATAAAAGTAAAGCCGCCCAATCAAAGCTGACGCCACTTTTGGCTATGGCGACATATTCGTTAAATAATTTTAGTGCAAACGGTCCCATCAGGGCTAAAATGGCTCCAAATAATGCACACAATATTACGGTCATTAACGTTTTCATTTTAGCTCCAAATTAAACGTAAAGTTCTACAGCAAGAAACATAACATTTGTATATCAGCATGCTCATTTATAAAAGCACACTAAAATACTTAATTTAAGCAAGACTAGTATCAAAACAACGAATTACCAGTATTTATTCCAAAACAAACACAATATAAAGTGTGCATGCTCACTTTTCAGAGATCGGTTCTGTAACACTATGAAAAAATAGATAGTTAAAGTGCAATTGCTATACAAAGCGCGCAACATAACGCTCAATTCACATCAGAATTGTTCAATTGGAACGGTACTGTCTAAACGACCAGTTTAAGCAATAAATGACTACGAGGTATATTTTGCGATTATCGCGACAATAGAGGTTGTTTTCGAGGTTGATAGACGCAGGGAATTGGTATCAATGTCATTAGCTGTGTGCATCAGGCATGATTGTTTACCAGAAACAAAAAAGCGCCAAGTAAACTCAGCGCTTTTATTGGGATTTATTCAAACGGCTAGGCTAACTACTTAACTGTTAATACTTTACAAGTATTGGTGCCGCCGACTGTTTCCATTTGATCGCCGTAGGTAAACAACACCATGTCATTTTGTTGAACATGACCTTGAATCTTTAATTCGGCTAAGGCCGACATGGCTAGTTGGTCGTCGCTAACTTTGGTGCTGTCGAAATACACCGAGTAAACTCCGCGGTATAATGCACTAGAGTTAAGACACGATTGGTGACGTGACAAACAATAAATAGGTAAGCGCGAGCTAATGCGTGACATCAGTTTAGGGGTTTTACCTGACTCACTTAGTGCAACAATCGCCTTAATTCCTGTTAAGTGGTTGGCAGCGTACATGGTCGCTAGTGCAACAGTTTCTTCAATGCTGGTGAACTCTTCTTGCATACGGTGGCGTGACGTAGTGATAGAAGGGTGCTTTTCAGCGCCTAAACAGACATTGGCCATTGCCTTAACCGTTTCGATTGGGAAGTCACCAGCGGCAGTTTCGGCCGATAACATCACAGCATCAGTACCGTCGAGCACAGCATTGGCAACATCCATGACTTCTGCGCGAGTGGGCATTGGGCTGGTAATCATCGACTCCATCATTTGAGTCGCGGTAATAACGATGCGGTTATAAGTTCGGCTGCGTTGAATAATTTTCTTTTGCACGGCAACTAATTCAGCATCGCCAATTTCGACACCTAAGTCGCCACGGGCAACCATTACTGCGTCTGACGCTAGAATTACATCGTCCAGCGCTTCGTCGGTGGTTACTACTTCAGCTCGCTCGATTTTAGCCACTAACTTCGTCTCTAAACCTGCTTTTTCGGCAAGGTTACGTGCATAGCGCATTTCATCACCGTTACGAGGGAATGAAACAGCAAGGTAGTCAACACCAATTTCGGCAGCGGTAACAATGTCTAATTTGTCTTTTTCGGTTAAGGCTGCCGCGGTTAAACCACCGCCTTGTTTGTTGATGCCTTTGTTGTTTGACAAAATGCCGCCGATTAGCACGGTGGTAATCACTTCACTGTTTTTAATTGCGCTAACTTCTAATTGAATGCGGCCATCGTCAAGTAACAATACGTCACCGACGTTAACGTCTTGTGGCAGAGCTTTGTAATCAATACCAACACGGTTTTGGTCGCCATCATCTTTGGCAAGCTGTGCATCTAGGGTAAAAGTGGCGCCATTTTCAAGGGTAATTTTAGAATCTTTAAAGCGGGCTACTCGAATTTTTGGTCCTTGTAGGTCTCCTAAGATCCCAACATAGGTATTGAGCTTTTTCGCAACACTGCGGACCATTGTCGCGCGGGCAATATGGTCACTGCTGCTGCCATGTGAAAAATTTAGTCGTACCACGTTGGCACCGGCCAAAATCAGTTGCTCTAAAATTTCTGGGGTGTCAGTGGCTGGGCCAAGGGTGGTTAGAATTTTTGTGCGGCGGTACATTTCATTGGTTGACATTGCTTAGGTCCGTCCTTCGTTGCTTATGCTTATCAGCGGTTTATTTGTTTTGTTTCTTTAATCTGTAATTAGTGTTCATCATTTGGTTTGCTATAGCGAGAATCTCTTACCCCTTGGGTAACTTTTTGTAAATTAATTCTAAATTTGCTGCCACGGCGCAAGGTAAAGCCAGTGGCGAGTACATCGATAATTACCAGTTGGCCAATCCGTGAATTCATTGGCATGTATAAATCGGTATCTTCTGGAATATCAGAGCTAATCACCAGATGGCAAACCTCGGCCAGCGGCGAGTCCGATGCAGTAATGCCAATAACGGTTGCGTCATTCTCTTTAGCAAGTAATGCTAATTCAACCAGCGATTTGGTACGGCCTGTGTGCGAGATTAATACAATAACATCGCCTTCAGCCGAGTTAGCACAGCTCATACGTTGCATTAACGCGTCTTGAAAACTTAGTACTGGCACGTTAAATCGAAAGAATTTATTTAGGGCATCTTGCGCAACCACCGATGATGCGCCTAGTCCAAAAAATGAAATCTTTTTAGCTTGAGTCAGAATATCAACCGCGCGATTGATGGCGCTGGTATCAATCATCTTACGACTGTGGTCAAGGCTTGCTAAGGTCGTTTCATAAATTTTATTGGTGTAGTCCTCTACGCTATCGGCTTCATCGATGTGGCGGCTGAGGTAAGGAGTACCGTTGGCTAAGCTTTGGGCTAAGTGGAGTTTAAAGTCGGGAAAGCCTTTGGTATCCATTGTGCGACAAAAACGATTAACGGTTGGTTCGCTAACATTGGCCATTTTGGCTAATGTAGCAATGCTCGAATGAATGGCTGTTTTGGGGCACGAGCGGATGACATCGGCAACTTTACGTTCAGATTTACTGAGATTGTCGATGTTAAGCGAGATTTGTTCTAACACGTTCATCAATAATGCCTATTTGTTCATTAATAGACATTATTACTTATTAGAGGAAAGAAAACACAAAAATAACTACTTTTCTGTAATTTTATTACAAAAAAGTAGTTCAATGAATTTAATACTGCGATTCGGGAGAGATAAAACTGTGGCTTTCGATTGACGCATAGGTGGTTTGCGCAATAGTTGCCATTTTGTCAAGGTCAATTTCGCGATCAGTTAGCTGGCGCTTTAACATACTTGAGCTGGCAGTTTTTAGTCCTGAAAATTCTGAAATCTTAGTCCAAATATACGCTTGTCGATATTTTTTCTGGCGCAAAAAATTAGTCGCTAAACTAGCATACAACTGATTGTCAATCATTGGCGCTGAGGCCGGAGTCAGTAATTTAAGCGCCTTATATTGTGCTTTTATTTCTTTGGTGGTATCAACTTTTGAGTAATAACTGGCCATCATTAATTGCAACTCTGTGGTGGCAAGTTTGTTGGCGCGATCGAGTTTAACAAGTTGATTTATTTTTTGCCGGCTACCGTCTTGCACCCAATGATAATAAAGTAGCTGCGGGTATTTACTGTTGCGAGTTGCCTGTTCTAATTTGTCAATTTCTTTGAGGCTAGTTAAATAAGCTAAGGTTTTGGTTGAAGTGCGGTCACTAACCGTTGTGCGCATTATTTTAGAGGCAACATTAATGCATTGGTTAAAATCACGCCAAGCCACTAACGTGCGGTACTGATTGTCTTGATCTTTAGGTGTGATTATCGACTGATAACGACGACCGATTAATTCGGCGCGTTTATGCTTGCACCAACCTTCGGAAGCGATGTCGCTACAGATATTAGGTTGCTCTTCGCACATTTGGTACATAGTTACTGGTGAATCGCCACAACCACTGAGTAATAAGGTGGCAAAAACCATGACTACGGCCAGTAGGGTAGTTTTTAATTTCAACTTTTGGTCCTATTTATTTTATCTAGCGTTGTTTTTAGCACGCTAGTTGCTGGTATTTACTGGGTAACTGCGTTAAAATATGTCGCGTTTTTAAGGCGGTCTTTTTTCTTTTTTTAGCATTGCGGCGCGACTAGATCTCGTTCGTGTGTAGCGCAATATTGGTTTGCCTTAATCACAATGGATAGACTAATACCAATTGCATTAAAAAGGTGATCATTTTTCACGGTTAAAACAAATGATAACTGCGTTGTTCATTTAATATGTAGAGCAACTACATATTAAAATAAACGCCTTGTTCTAATTCGTTTTTCCTCGTTACAAAATAGATTACTTAAATAATGGAATTGGTATGATATCTCTGTTTTTCCATGATATTTTACTTTAACTCAAAATTGATATGCTTTTCAAATTTAGTAAACGAAGGATAGCCGTAAATGAACCAAGATAAATATTTAAATAGCTGGCAAGAACGTCAAGAACTTGCTGAAAATATGCAACCAATCTTAGGCAAACTGTTCCGTCGTCAGGGCGTCGAAATCACTGTTTATGGTCGTCCTCTACTATCAGCTACCACTATTGATATTATCAAAGCACACCGTAATGTTCGTCAACATATTGGTGAAAAATTACGCTTACGTGAATCATTCCCGTTGTTGGTTGCTCTTTCAGAAATGGATATTACCCATGCACGCATTGATTTGGGTAAATTAGCGATTAAATACAACAAGACTCACGGCAACAACTACGATGAAGTTGAAGAATTTCTAAAAGTTGAATTGGCCGAAGTTCATGAAGTTGAAGACAAAGGCGAGCCACGTGATGTTGTATTATACGGTTTTGGTCGCATTGGTCGTTTATTAGCACGTTTACTGATTGAACGTAGTGGTTTTGCTAACACGTTACGTTTACGCGCTATTGTTGTACGTGGCAGCGGTGGTGATTTAGAGAAGCGCGCTAGCTTATTGCGTCGCGATTCAATTCATGGTCCATTTAATGGTTCAATCGAAGTTGATGAGTCTAAAAATGCGATCATTGCCAACGGCAACTACATTCAAATTATTTATGCTAACTCACCAGATTCAATCGATTACACTAAATACGGTATTAACAACGCGCTAATCGTTGATAACACTGGCAAGTGGACTGATGAAGACGGTTTGTCTGAGCACTTAAAGTCGATTGGTACTTCTAAGGTACTATTAACAGCACCTGCTAAAGGTGACATCGATAACATCGTTTACGGTGTTAACGAACACATGATCGGTGATGCAAAAATCGTCAGTGCAGCAAGCTGTACTACCAATGCGATTACGCCAGTACTTAAAGCAGTTCACGACAAGTTTGGCATTATTAATGGCCACATCGAAACAGTTCACTCATACACCAATGACCAAAACTTAATCGATAACTACCATCCGTCACCTCGCCGTGGCCGTAGTGCTCCATTAAACATGGTAATCACCTCAACGGGTGCTGCTAAAGCGGTTTCTAAAGCACTACCAGAACTTGCAGGTAAGTTAACGGGTAACGCGATTCGTGTTCCAACGCCTAACGTATCAATGGCTATCATGAACTTGAACTTGAAGCAGGGCACTAACGTTGAAGAACTTAATGCTTACTTAAGCGACATGGCATTGCACTCACAATTGCAAGATCAGATTGATTTCACGACTTCTCACGAAGTGGTATCAACTGACTTAGTCGGTTCTCGTTACGCAGGTGTTGTTGATTCAAAAGCAACCATCACTAGCGATAACAGCTGTGTATTATATGTTTGGTATGACAATGAATTTGGTTATAGCTGTCAAGTAGTTCGCGTAATGCGCAACATGCTTGGTTTAGACTACCCAACGCTGCCTCGCAGCTAGTAGCTGTTATAACTTGATGAAAAAGCAGCTTCGGCTGCTTTTTTTGTTTAAGTTGGCTTAACAAGCTTGTCTGGCTAAAGTCTAATCACTATCTGCTGTACATATAAATTGGCTTGTGTATCATCCAAGGCAATTAAATTTATTCATTTTTTATTTATTTATTAGAGGAAAGTCACATGCGCATTATATTGCTTGGAGCACCCGGAGCTGGCAAAGGCACACAAGCTCAATACCTGATGGATACTTATAATATTCCACAGATCTCAACGGGCGACATGTTACGTGCTGCAATTAAAGCAGGAACTGAGCTTGGTCTTGAAGCTAAAAAAGTAATGGACGCAGGCCAATTGGTGTCTGATGACCTTATTATTGGTTTGGTTAAAGAGCGTGTTGCACAAGATGATTGTCGTGAAGGTTTCTTGTTAGATGGTTTCCCACGTACTATTCCTCAAGCACAGGCAATGAAAGAGCACGCAATTTTAGTTGATCACGTGGTTGAAATTGATGTGCCTGACGAAAACATTGTTGATCGTATGGCAGGACGTCGTGTTCACTCTGGCTCTGGCCGTGTTTATCATATTGTTTACAACCCGCCAAAGGTTGAAGGTAAAGATGACGTGACTGGCGATGACTTGTCAATTCGTCCAGATGATGAAGAAACCACAGTACGTAAGCGTTTAGGCATTTACCACGAACAAACTAAGCCATTAGTAGATTTCTACATGGCAGCTCGTGATGCTGGTTTAAACAAGTACCACAAGCTAGACGGTACAGCTGAAGTTGCTACTGTTAGTGCTAAAATTAAGTCATTATTGGCGTAAGTTTTATCGGTGATAACCTGATAGCGACTCGATCTTTCGAGCAATATATCCGCTGCACAGGTTAATATACCCTAAATCATTGGAATTGCAGTGAAGCCGTCAAGTATGTAATAGCATGAGCTTATGTTTTATAAGTGATTGTTATTCCATACGTAGACAATAAAACTGCGGTATCAAGGATAACGGGTATAGCAATCAATTGATTAAGCTCACGTTGTGGGCTTTTTTTATCACTAAAGCAATGGTAGGCTAGCGCAAAATTTATTTAGGGTTTAGTCGTGTGAGCAAGCAGAGCAATCAAAAAATCGGGGTCTTAGTAGTTAACTTAGGTACGCCGAGCCAACCAACTGCCGGTGCAGTATTTAAGTATTTGGCGCAGTTTTTATCGGACAAACGGGTGATTGATTTGCCTGCCATACCATGGCGGACACTGCTGTATGGCGTTATTTTGCCGCTGCGCAGCCCCAAAGTAGCTAAATTGTACCAACAAATTTGGACCAAGCAGGGTTCACCTTTACGTTATTATAACGATGCCATCACCGAAAAATTAGCTGCCAGTTACCAGTTAAGCAACCCCGAACAAATTGTTTGCCTTAGCGCGATGAGCTATGGTCAGCCGAGCATCAGCAAGGCGCTGGCAGAATTTGAACGTCAGCAAATTAAAAAAATTGTTGTGTTGCCATTATTTCCCCAATACAGCGCAACTACAACGGCGGTGGTTTATGATCAAATTGCCGCGGTATTAACCAAAACGCGGTATTTGCCTGAGGTAAGAATGGTAATGGACTATTGCGATAAGCCCGAGTATATCGCGGCGTTAGCCGACAGTGTTCGCCTTAACCGTAGTCAGTCACAAACAGCTGCTTCAGAGTTATTGCTGATGTCTTTTCATGGCATGCCGCAACGCTATGTTGATGCCGGAGATCCGTATCAAGCACAATGCCAGCGAACAGCGCAGGCACTAGCTAGTGAACTTGGTTTGGCGCCAGAGCAATGGGCGATTAGCTATCAATCACGCTTTGGCAAGGCGCAGTGGTTAAGCCCGTATACCGACCAAGTATTACGAGACTTGCCAGCTAGTGGCACTAAAAATATCGACATTATTTGTCCCGCGTTTGCTGTTGATTGCTTAGAAACATTAGAAGAAATAGCGGTTGAGAACAAAGAGATTTTTGAGCAAGCGGGTGGCCAATCTTATACCTATGTGCCAGCACTTAACGATCAACAAAATCATATCAAGGTATTAAAGCAGCTACTTGATCAACAAATGCTGGGCTGGACTGTTTAAACCGCTTAATTCTTTTTTTATTTTGTGAGATAAGTGGAGTCAATCACAAAATTTTAGTTTATCAATAAGCACTTTGAATGCTTTGGTTTAAACTAACCAATCTACTAGTAAATGGGTACAGCCTTTGTCGACATCAGTCTGTACCATTATTTTGGGTTGCAAATGAAATTTCCCGGTCAGCGTAAGTTAAAGCACTATTTTCCTGTGGCTACGCGTAAAGCGCGTAACGAAACAGTAAAGCACAGTCATGTCCAAAGCCATATTTGTGGCATAGACCAAACCTTGGTCGATATTGAAGCGCCAATCGACGAGTCTTTTCTTGAAAAATTTGGCCTAATTAAAGGCACTTCTTGTTTAGTTAACGATACAGAAGCCGAAAAAATATACGGTGAACTAGTCGAGCGCAACCTAATTAGCCACGAGTATGCTGGTGGCACCATTGGCAATACCCTGCACAATTATTCGGTATTATCAGATGATCGCAGTGTATTATTTGGTGTTATTAGCGATCCTATCCGTGCTAAAGGTTATGCCTACAAATATTTATGTAATACCAGCTCGAAAGTTGACTTGGATTTATTGCAGCCGGTTTCGGGTCCTATTGGCCGTTGTTTTACCTTAATTTGTCCTGATGGCGAGCGTACCTTTGCCTTTAATAGTGGCCTGTCTAATGCATTGACCAGCCAATCGATTGATATTGATGTGGTTAAGTCTTCGTCGGCGTTGGTGATTAGCTCTTACTTGATGCGGGTAAATGAGGAAGACACCATGGACCAAGCGACCATGACCGCTGTTAAATTTGCCAACGACAATAATGTGCCAGTAGTCCTTAGCTTAGGTACCAAGCAGATTATCGCTCAAGATCCGCAGTGGTGGCTCAATTTTATCGACAAGCACATTAGTGTGGTTGCGATGAATGAAGAAGAAGCAGAAACACTTACCGGTGAAAGTGATTTGTTAAAAGCCAGTGTTAAAACATTAGAAGTTGCCGACTTAGTGCTGTTGACTGCAGGAGCCGACGGCTTATATCTGTCAGGTTATACTGAACAAGAGACTAAACGGATCACCAGCCATCCTCTACGTACCGCTAGCATTAGTGACTTTAATAAATACGAATTTAGTCGCCCAATGCGTAAGGCTGATTGTAAGTCGCCGTTAATGGTGTTCTCGCATATTGAACCTTACATGGGTGGCCCTGCGTCGATTAAAAATACCAATGGCGCAGGCGATGGTGCTCTGTCAGCTTTATTACATGATATGGCAGCCAATCATTACCACAAGCAATATTTCCCGACCTCAAGCAAACATGCCAATGCAGCACTTGCGTATTCGTCGTTTGCTCAAATCTGTAAATATTCTAATAGAGTGAGCTTTGAGATGCTAAACCAGCACTCACCACGTTTGTCTAAAGGGTTGCCTGAAAAAGAAGACAGCTTGGAAGAGGCCTACTGGGAGCAGTAATTCATACTCTTGGTATAAACAGTATTAATGATAAAATGCCAGACAGTTTACTGTCTGGCATTTTTTGTTTTATCGCTTGGAGAAGTTATAACGTAATGACCGTACCTAGCGTAGGAAAGTAAATAATCCCAAGCACAGCTGTTGAAATTGGGCGTTCGTATTTAATACCAACAGCATTTAATAACTGACCATCTTGTACTCGTTAAAAGCAACGATAACGGCGTTGCCTTCAATCCCAATAACCAGCTATTGCTCATTCAAGCGCCTTGTTCTCGTGAATTTTTACATCGCACAATAAGAACTAATAATTAATGCAAACGGTATAATTAAATAATCTGATAAGAACGTTGCTTTGAGCTGGGAACCTCAAGTTGACGATTTCTTTAACCGACCAAACACTAAGCCAAACATCCCCAATGAAAAAATGGCGAGAGAGGTGGGTTCCGGCACATCTATGGTATCAACGGCGAGATCACGAACAGTGAGGTCATAATTATTACCCGTAGCATCGAGCGTATAGAGCAAAGACTTACCATCAGGATAGATGCCGTTAATATTGCCGTCAGCTGCGGTCAAATAATTAAAATTAATACCATCACCCGATGAAACACCAATAACATCTAGGCCTTGATTATCTGCACTGCCTTGAAGTTGTAAATAATTTAATTCAACAGAACCATTTTGATATAAAATTGCTTGAAAAGAATTATTATAAGCGCCATCCAGATCACCCACATCAAGCCATGTCATAACAAATCGCATATCGCCAGCTGAACCAAGTGTATTGGTATAGATATCACCTGATTGCCCCTCAGGGTCTAGATCAGCATTAAATGCCGCAATCATTGGGCCGTATTCGCTTTCAATGTCACTGCCTATTTCGTAATCTTCTTCATCAATAAAAAATAGACTGCCATTGCTTGTACCATAAACTTCGTTATAAACATTACCATAGAAAGTGAAATCAAAACCTAAATTGAATAACTCGTTCTCATCATCTTCGTTACTTAAATTACTGTGCGTACCAAAATTTGATTGCCATAACGCAGACGCATTAACGGTACCTACTAAGCCAAAAATTATAATAACCGTACTAATTAATTTCATTATTTTCATAACCTACCTTCCTATTCTTAGATGTTAGATTGTTATCAAAGTAGCGAGATAGATGTCAGCAAATAACAAGCCATAATATTATCTGGCTGTTTTTAATAAGTATATTGGTGGTTATTTAATTATCTTGGTGAGTTGTAATACATAGGTGTAAATTTTTTTGACAGTATTTTATTGTTAGTTAAGAATATTGTGTCATTTGTTGTTATATTTTAGGCATCACACTCTAGACATAAATAAGGCTGGGACTAACAAATGAAACTTGAAGTAAAATTTATAGATGCATTTACTGATACCGCTTTTAAGGGCAATCCTGCAGCGGTTATTATTATCGAGCAGTGGTTATCCGATGAATTAATGCAATCAATTGCCACTGAAAATAACTTATCCGAAACCGCATTTGCGGTGCAATACGCTGATGCTAGTTATGATATTCGCTGGTTTTCTCCGCTCACTGAAATCGACTTTTGTGGTCACGCCACCTTGGCCACCGCGTTTGTTTTGTTTAACCAAGACTGCAATATCACACAATTGACATTTCGAGCTGATGCCGTGGGGGAACTGATTGTCACAACGAGCAGTGACGCTAATATTGAAATGAGCTTTCCGAATAGAAAACCCGAAAAAGTTGATCAAATACCTAGCGATCTCATTAGCGGCTTATCAATAGCGCCGCAAGAGGTTTACGTTAGCCAACAGGCATATTTTGTGGTTTACGATAATGAGCAAGATGTCATTGAGGTTACCCAAGATAAAAGTTATCTCGTAAAATTAGCGCCGCTTGATGTGGTTGTTACGAGCAAGTCTGCAAAATATGATTTTATATCTCGCTACTTCTGGCCCGCTAATGGTGGTGATGAAGATCCTGTTACGGGCTCGATTCATGCTGGTTTAGCTCCCCTATGGTCTGAAAAACTCGGTAAGACAAAGCTTATTGCTTATCAGGCATCACAACGTGGCGGGTATTTAACGTGTCAGGTAACTGGTGATAGAGTGTTTATATCGGGTAGGGCTGTGCAGTACTTAACTGGTTTTATCGAGGTATAACAGATGCTTGCTAGTGTGTAAAAGAAAATTCAGAGCCTGAATCGCCAAAGGCGCCCGAAGAAAATATCGAGGAGCTAAAAGAAGAAATCTGCGAGCAAGTGAAACAAATACAGCAACTACAAAATAAGCAAGACCAAGCATCAGAGCAGCGGTTAGAACTGTTACAGGCCCAATTAATGGATCCTATCAGTACAGGGCTGGATTAAATGTTGTTGACTAAATTGCTTGGCATCCACCGGTTTACCGTAGTAGTAACCCTGCCAAATATCGGCACCTTTGGTGGCTACGTATTGCGCCTGATTTATATTTTCTACCCCTTCAGCGACCACCGACAAATTCAAATTAGCGGCCATTGCAATAATGGTACACACCAACTCACGACTTTTAAATGACTGTTCAATGTCATCAATAAAACTGCGATCTATTTTCACGGAGTCAAAAGGGTAACTTTGCAAGTAACTTAACGATGAATAACCAGTTCCAAAGTCGTCCAAAGATAATTTGACGCCTAATTTACTTAGCTTATTTAATGTATCAAGTGCAAGATTGCCATCTTGGATTAATGCATTCTCAGTCAGTTCTATTTCAAGCGCAGCTGCCGGTAAATTATATCGCTTGAGTAAACTTGCAATCTTTGGCACTAGGCTTTTATCAAGGAGCTGTAAGGGAGAAACATTAATGGCGAGATAAAAATTATCATCGTAAATCTCACGCCAATAAGCCAATTGCTTTATGGCACTTCGCAGCACGAAATAACCTATTTCGATAATTTGTCCTGAGTGCTCCGCAGCGCCAATAAATTCATCTGGAGAGACCATTCCTAGTTCAGGACTGTTCCATCGAATTAGGGTTTCTGCACCAACAACTGTGCCCGTTTTTGTATCGACAAAGGGCTGATAATTTAGGAGTAACTCTTGCCGTTCGATGACACCAACAAGTAATGATTCAATTTGAAAACGCCGCGATAACGAGCAGGCGAGTCGGCGATCAAAATAATTATAATGCTTTTCGTCGCCAACATTATAATGGGACAATGCTGCGCTTGCTTTTTGGGTCAGATCAATAAAATCAGTCGCATCATGTGGACATTGAGCCACTCCAACCTGAATGGCGACGGTAAGAGATTCGCCGTCGATTATCATCAACTGGTTAAAATGTTTACATAGCTGATAACAAAATAGATCGACACTACCAGGTTGTTGCTCCGAACCTAGGTGCAAGATACAAAAAGTAGTATCGCTAACATAAGCCAACACATTTTCCGGAGCCATTAATGCTAAAAGCTCTTTAGCAACATATATTCTTACCTGCTCACTCATATGAGCACCGAAACTATCATGGATCTCTTTATGATTAGATAGCTGAATGTAGAGTACCGATACTTGTTTGTTAACAGCGCCACTAGCAATGAGGTGATTAAATTGCGCAAGAAGGTTATACACCTTAGGCAAACCGGTAGCGATATCAAATTTTTGTTGAAACTCTAATAATTGTTCTGCGGCATTTCGACTATCTATTTCTTGCATTAAGCTATCGTTTAGGCGCTCTAGCTCAGTCGTACGTTGCAATATACGTTGCTCAAGATCTTGATTTATTAAACTAAGCTGGTGCTTTTGAAACGTTACGGCTAGACCCGATTCGATACTTACTTTAAAACTCTCGAGCAATTTTCGCATGGGTAAAGAATAGTTATTAGCTTTGGTGTCTAACATACAAATCGTGCCAAAAACTTGGCCATTTGGCCAGTTAAGTGGCAGACCACAATAAGAAATCATTCCTAAAGCAATATCGGGGTTATTGCACCACTTGGGATCGTTTAAAGCATCACTAACCAGTAACTCTTGTTGTGAATCGATTACTGTTTCACAATACAGACCATGGCCCAGTACTTCACTTTCGCCGCATTTATAGGGCGAAAGATCAGACGTGTTACCAGCAAAAACTTCAATAGAATTTGCATGCTTTTTCATAATTAATGTAGCGGGTACATCTACTACTTGGGCTAGAATATCTAAGGTGGCTTGCCAATTACCAATAATGTCCTGAGGTATTTCAATATCCATAATATCGTAAGTCAACTGCGTAGCTCCATCTTAAAGCACTAACATTTAGTGAATTTATAACACTTAAGTATGATTTGCTATCAACAATGCTAATATATTTAACACTTGCTTGATCTAGCGCAGTGTATTGCTGAAGTTTTGGGTATTTAATTATTCTAATAATGATGTCTATTCGCTAAAATTTCCTTTGATGTCATTCAATAAAGCTTTAGCTATCATCATATTGGTACTGATAATAATGCCAGTTACTGAAATTTAAAGCATCGGGCCCAATGCTAACTCCTTTATTTAACTGTGGATAAATTATTATTTATAACCAATTGATAATTAATTATATAACTAGTTATTACTGGCGTGGCTTTAGGGTGTAGGAGGAAAGGTTAGCTTGATTTAGTCATTAGGTATGATTAGAGTAATCATTAGCAATGCTTAAGTGTTGCTTCGTTGGCTGCGTCAAAAGGTTAACTTGGACAATATAAATTCAAAGATTCAGCCTTCAGGGAGATAGCTGTGTTGTCAAAAAAATTAAAAAATTTGAGTATTAGTCATAAACTATGGTTGTTAACGAGTTTAGCCGTTATGGGTTGTATTTTAGTGGCGGCATTTAGTTTATATAACTTAAATAAAGAGTTGTTACAGGATCGGAAGTTTGCCGTAAAAAATGTCGTTGATTCCACCCACGGTTTAGTTAAGCACTATGTCAGTTTAGAAAAAAGTGGCAAACTGTCACGCCAACAAGCACAATTTCAAGCATTAGCAGCCGTTAAAGCTATTCGTTATGATGGTGGCAATTATTTTTGGATCAATAACTTTGAACCGACAATGATAATGCACCCAATAAAATCCGCACTTAATGGTAAACCTTTAGCTGGAGTAAAAGACCCGAATGGCAAAGCGCTGTTTAATGTCATGGTTGAAACGGTTAAAAAACACGATGCCGGATTTGTCGATTATGTTTGGTCTCGCCCAGGAGGAGACAGTCCTGTTGATAAAGTGTCATATGTTAAAGCATTGAGCGAATGGCAGTGGATAATTGGCAGCGGAATTTATCTTGATGACGTACGCACTGTGTTTATTGCTGAGGCTGCAAAACTTACCTTTATTATTGTGTTAATCATTAGTTTATTAATAGCAATCTCTTCAATGTTGGTACGCACTATTACCGGACCAATAAGCATTGTGCAACAGGTGTTGCAGCAAATAGAACAAGATGGCGATTTTTCAAGACGGGCTGATGTTAGTCAAACTGACGAAATAGGACAAATGGCCTTGTCTCTTAACAGCATGCTTGAAGTTCAACAACGGTCAATTGAATCATTAACATCGGTGATGGATGCTGTTGCCTGTGGAGATTTGAATCAGCGAATTGAAATTTACCTCAAGGGCGATCTTAACCTTTTAAAACAAAAGGTAAATAATACGATAGAGCAGGTGTCTAGCATCTTAAATGGCCTATCAAATGTGTTACAAGGATTATCACATGGCGATTTTAGCCGCCAAGTTCAAACTGATTCACAAGGCATTTATCAAGAAATTGCACTGGCTGCTAATACGGGCATTGGTGCTACGAGCACCTCCTTACATGAAGTAAATACGACTATGCAGCAGATGATGCAAGGCAATTTTTCTATTCGGATAGAGGCACCGATGGAAGGAGAATTTAACACCCTTAAAAATCAAGTAAATCACTCATTGGCCTCATTAGAACAAGCCATTGATGAAATTTTAAAAGTCAGTCAAGCTATGGCTAATAATGATGTCAGCCAAAGAATAACCGGAAATTATCACGGCCAGTTGGCGCAATTTGCAACGGCGATGAATAGCTCTTTAACCCAATTGACTTCAATGATTACCGAGGTGCAACAATCGTCGGTGGAAGTCACTGCAACTACGGGTAAACTCACTTCGACCAGTGAAAACCTAGCTGTTCAAGCGCGACAGCAGTCAAAAACATTAGACAAAACCAATACAAGCATGGGCGCGATTAACCAATCGGTCGATAAAACGTCCAGTGAGGTTGCTCAAGCACACAAAGTTGTTTCAAATGTTCAGCAACAACTTGCTAGTGGTATTGAGGTCGTCACACAGACAGTTACGGCCATTGATCAACTTAAAAGCTCTAGTCTTAAAGTTAGTAGCATTGTTGAAATGATCGACGGTATAGCGTTTCAAACAAATTTGTTAGCACTTAATGCAGCTGTTGAAGCAGCCAGAGCAGGTGAACATGGCTTAGGGTTTGCGGTAGTAGCCAATGAAGTGAAACAGCTTTCGACCCGTTCGGCGGATGCGTCAAAAGACATTCAGCGCTTAATTAAAGATTCGTTAGCACAAACAAGTGATTGTATTGCGTTGGTTCATCAATCATCTAAAGCGTTAACCGTGGTTAGCTCAGGCATGGAAGAAGTAAATGGCATAGTAGGTAACATCTCGCTTGCCAGTGATGAGCAGGTTACCACGATAGAGCTTATTAATAACAACATTGCTTTGTTCAAAGGTGACACCACTAAAAACAGTGAAATGGCGGAGCAAACTTTGGACGCTATCTCTGATATTTCACAACAAGCCGATGGCTTAGATAAGCTGGTAAAACGATTTGTGATTTAGTGAATGGGTATTAGGTCAATGGAAACAAAGTAATAATAAAAAATCCCGTCATATTTAGCATATGACGGGATTTTTAGGTTTAAGCAAGTGTACTAGATTAGCGCTTAGCTGTAGCTGTCATTGTGAACAGCTGCAATAGCACGACCCGACGGCTCGTTCATGTTTTGGAAGCTGGCATCCCATGCTAGTGCTTCTGGCGTTGAACAAGCAACTGACTTACCACCTGGTACACACTGTGCCGCGACATCTAGTGGGAAGTGTGCTTCAAAAATAGTTCTGAATAAGTAACCTTCTTTGCTGTCAGGCGTGTTATGCCCGAACTTAAAGCGCGCATTGTCCAACTGGCTATCGGTTACTTGGCTGGCAGCATATTCTTTCAATTCGTCAATCCACGAATAACCTACACCATCAGAAAACTGCTCTTTTTGACGCCATACAATGCTTTCAGGCAACATGTCTTCGAAGGCTTCACGCAGAATGTTTTTCTCGATGCGGCCATTTTTAATCATCTTGTCATCAGGGTTTAGGGTCATCGCTGTATCGATAAACTCTTTGTCTAAGAACGGTACGCGAGCTTCAACACCCCATGCCGCCATAGCTTTGTTAGCACGAGCACAATCGAACATGTGAAGTTTGTCTAACTTACGTACCGTTTCTTCGTGGAACTCTTGTGCACTTGGGGCTTTGTGGAAGTATAAGTAGCCGCCTAATAATTCATCGGCACCTTCACCAGAAAGCACCATTTTAATGCCCATTGCTTTGATTTTTCTGGCCATTAGGTACATTGGAGTAGAAGCACGGATGGTCGTAACATCGTAAGTTTCAAGATGATAAATAACATCTTTTAATGCGTCTAAGCCTTCTTGAATGGTGAAATGTACTGGGTGATGCACAGTACCAAGATGGTCAGCTACCTTTTGAGCAGCGATTAAATCTGGAGAGCCTTCAAGGCCAACAGCAAATGAGTGCAGTTGTGGCCACCATGCTTGGCTTTGATCGCCATCTTCAACACGACGTTCGGCAAATTGTTTAGTAATAGCTGAAACTACTGAGCTGTCTAGGCCGCCTGACAATAATACGCCATAAGGCACATCGGTCATTAGTTGGCGTTTTACAGAGTTTTCTAGTGCTGTACGTAAAGTTTCTTTTGAGCTGGTGTTGTCTTTAACAGCATCAAAATCACGCCATTGACGCTGGTAGTACTTAACCATTTTTCCTTCTTTGCTATCGAAGAAGTGACCAGGAGGGAATTCTTCAACAGTTTTACAAACTGGAACTAGCGCTTTCATTTCTGAAGCAACATAAAAGTTACCATGCTCATCACGACCAGTATACATCGGGATAATACCCATGTGGTCACGACCTAGCAAGTAACGATCTTGAGTCTCATCATATAAAACAAAAGCAAACATGCCGTTAAGTTTGTCTAAAAAGTCAACACCATCACGCTGGTATAACGCAAGAATGATTTCACAATCAGACTTGGTCTGAAATGGGTAATCTGGCATTTCTTCGCCCAATTCTTTGTGGTTATATATTTCGCCATTAACCGCAAGAACGTGAGTTTTTTGCTCGTTATATAATGGTTGAGCGCCAGTATTAACATCGACAATAGACAAGCGTTCATGTGCTAAAATCGCCTTTTCACCAGCGTATATGCCAGACCAATCTGGACCACGATGACGCATAAGTTTTGACATTTCTAATGCAATGCTACGAAGTTTAGTCGTATCTGATTTAATATCTAATATTGAAAAAATAGAACACATGAAATAATTCACTCCAAAAATAACTCGGTGGCTTTAGCAACTCGAGCAAAAAACAGTAATCATTCTTAGCTTTAAGAATGTTTAAATAGTCGGTGACGACGATTTAATTGACGGTATATACTTAGCGGCTAACACGCCGCCGACTAAAAGATTGGTTGATAAATTGTGTGCTAAAAACGAATCGGTTAGTCTCTTTAATCATTTGACAACATTTATAGCTAAAGCCTTAGATATTGTCAATTAATAATTAACATTATGTTGGAATTATTCACTATAAGTAGGGGTTTGATGAATAAAACTGTGGTTTTAGCTAATTATTGGTTATTAATCTTCATTTTTTTAAGTATTGGCCTAAATGCCAACGAAGTAACTATTGTGCGCGCCGAGCAAGCTGAACTGGCCTGTCGTGACCTAAGTGAAGAGTATTTAATGGAAACCGGGGTGAGTTTAAATCGTTGGCGGGTTGAAACTGTTCATAGTAGTCAAGGATTTGCAGTTGAAGGTTTATGGCAATCGGGCAATGGTCGTTACTGGGTTGAATGCAATGTTGGTTTTGGCACATTGATTGATGACATCGATATTACGATCAGCAAAGATTCGCAGTAACAACAGTAGAACAGCAGAACAGTAGAACAGCAGAAATAAAAAAGGCAATTCGATGAATAGTCGAATTGCCTTTTAATAGTTCATCGTACAGGCCTTAGCCGAGTAACTTACTCGCTAGCGTAGCCTTGTGGGGCTAACGCCTGACCGTCAAGATAAGCAACAAAATCGTTATCTTGTTGTGTCATAGACAAACGCTCGGTACAAAACCAGTGAGCAACCAACGGGAAGATTCTATGTTCATGTTGATGAACACGTTGCGCTAAATCATCAGCGTTATCTTCAGGAAACACTGGTACCTTGGCTTGTAGTACTACCGGACCACCGTCGAGTTCTTCGGTAACAAAGTGCACACTAACACCATGCTCACTATCACCGGCGTCAATAGCACGTTGATGTGTGTTTAGCCCTTGGTATTTAGGCAGCAAAGACGGGTGGATATTAAGCATTTTACCCTGATAATGCTGGACCAGCTCAGGGGTTAATATCCGCATAAAACCGGCCAATATAATAAGATCAGGTGCATATTGGTCGATAACGGCCATTAGTGCCTGATCATATTCAACTCGGCTAGCAAATGCTTTGTGATCGAGTACCTGACAAGGAATATTTTCCTTGGCTGCGCGCTCAATCCCATAAACTTCGGCTTTATTTGAAACAACTGCAACCACTTCACCAGCGATGTTATTTGCTTTACAGCCATCGATGATCGCTTGTAAATTACTACCGTTACCAGAAATGAGTACGACGATTTTTTTAGTCATGGCTTATACGATCTCAACTTGCTCTTCGTCACCATTACGGGTAGCAATGTTACCGATGTGCCAAGCATTCTCACCCAGCTCTTCAAATTGCGCTAATGCACTCGCTAAATCTGACTGTGGTACGACCATGATAATGCCTACACCACAGTTAAAGGTGCGGTACATTTCGTAGGTATCGATATTACCTTTTTCTTGTAACCAGTTGAAAATTGAAGGCCACTGCCAGCTCTTACCGTCGATAACTGCTTTGCTGTTATCTGGTAATACGCGTGGGATATTTTCCCAGAAACCGCCACCAGTGATGTGCGACAATGCATGCACGTTATGCTTAGCAATTACTTCAAGACAATTTTTAACGTAAATGCGAGTTGGTTCCATTAAGTGATCAGCAATTGATTTGCCGTCAAGTAACTCAGTGGTTTCTTGACCGCTTACTTCAAGTACTTTGCGGATTAATGAAAAACCATTTGAGTGTGGGCCAGAAGAGGCTAGGGCAATTAGTGCATCACCGTCAGCAACTTTAGTGCCATCGATAATGTCTTCTTTTTCGACCACACCAACACAGAAACCAGCCATGTCGTAGTCATCACCGTGGTACATACCTGGCATTTCTGCCGTTTCACCACCAATAAGTGCACAACCCGACAACTCACACCCTTTGCCGATGCCAGTAACCACTTGGGTCGCTACATCAACATCAAGTTTTGCTGTTGCAAAATAATCAAGGAAAAACAGTGGTTCAGCACCCTGTACGATTAAATCGTTAACACACATCGCCACTAAATCGATACCAACATCTTGGTGACGCTTTAGATCAATCGCTAAACGAAGCTTAGTGCCAACACCATCGGTGCCAGATACCAATACTGGCTCTTTGTATTTAGTTGGTAATTGACACAAAGCGCCAAAACCACCTAAATTACCCATAACTTCTGGGCGGTGAGTACGTTTGACTACGCCTTTAATGTTTTCGACTAGGGCATTGCCTGCATCGATGTCTACACCAGCGTCTTTATAACTAAGAGATTTAGAATTACTCACGTGAACCTTCTACCTGATTGGCTGTAAAATTTGCCGCGTATTTTACCGTATTGTTCGACCAGAAAACATCGAAAAATGAGATTTATTTCACTATTTTTGTTTGCTCGAGGTACAAAAGCATGATCAAGCACGCAAATGTCAGGTAACTCAGGGGCCTATATCTCTAACTGGCAGCACAAATTTAAATCAAAAAAATGTAATATTAAGTAGTTGTGATACAATATATTTAACTATTTTAAACCAAGCGAAATGATGTGAAAACACTCTTTATTCTAGCGCTCTTTTCATTACAACTTATATGGTCAGTTGCCAGAGCCCAAACGGTCGAAGGACTTTATAGTGCTCAAATACCGGTTTCAAGCCAAAGTGAACGTGTGCGTAATAAGATGTTATCCAAATTACTGGGCCGAGTATTAATTAAAGTATCGGGCCAAGCTGACGTTTTAAATAATGATCTTATTAAACAGGGCATCGCTGATGCGGTGTCTTATACTGCTGAGTTTAATTTTAACCATAGTGGCGGCTTGAGGTTAAGCGCCAGATTCAATGAGCAATTAGTTGATAAACTATTAAAATCAGCGGCGGTGCCTATTTGGGGTAATACCAGACCAAGAGTTGCGGTTTGGGTTGCTTATGAAAATGGTAATAAACGTCAAGTGGTGTCTGAACAAACAAGTAATAGCTTTGCTAAAGCCATAACGCGCAAAGCACGGGGACGTGGTTTGCCTGTTATTTTGCCGTTGTGGGATCTTGACGACAGATTGCAAGTTGGCATTACCGATGTGTGGGGGCTGTTCTCAGATAAAATTGGTCCTGCTAGTAAGCGCTACCGAGCAGACTTTTTAATTATTGGCAAAGTTTCACGCCAAGTTGGGGCTAATATTAAGTGGGTAATCCACCGTGCACCGAGTGCGACGGGAGCCGTTGATTCACAATTGGCGAAGGTAATTAGCAGCGGTCGTGGGAATTATGCCAACACCGGGCAGGCGTTATCGGCGATGATTGAACAAAGCAGCAACTTTTTTTCTCGTCAGTACAGTGTTAATACCCAAGCGGCAACCAGTGGCTTAGTGTTTACCGTGTCTGATATTGATTCAATAGAAACCTATGCTGCTGTGACTAATTATTTATTATCACTTAAAGCAGTTGATTCATTGCAAGTATCGCAGGTCGAAAATAATACATTTACCTTTAATTTAAATATCTTTGGTGCTGGTGGCTCATTAATTGATGTGATTACGCTTGATAAAAAACTTTTGAGCAACCCGCCGACCTTGGGTCAAGCGTCAGGGATGTTTCACTGGGCGCCTTAATATTTTCCTATTACCTGAAAGTGCGAGAAACCTGTATTTTCAAGTGACGTGGGCCGAAATTAGCACCAGTGAGAATTGAACGACATGAATAGGCTGTTATTTACCCTAACAGCAAGTGAACATAGGCATTTAGTTGCGTGTCTATTCTTGGCAATGTTATTATTGCTGTGTTTTAAAATAGTATAGAGAAAAAGGCTTGGCAAATCCTCGACAACTGTCGCTACCGGTTTATTTACCCGATGATGAAACGTTTAACAGCTTTTATCCAGGAAATAACGAAGAAATATTAGCATTGCTTGCTGATCTATCACGCGATGACGACCGTTCATTTGTTTACTTGTGGGGCGCGCCTAAATCAGGTAAGACTCATCTCTTGCATGCGTGTTGTGCTGCGGCACAAGACCAAAACCTAAGTACTTTTTATATTCCTTTCGAGCTCTATCCAAGTATGAGCGTCGCAATCTTAGAAAACTTACATCAGGTATCGCTAATTTGTCTTGATAATATTGAGCAAGTTGCGGGCAATCCGATGTGGGAAGAAGCGTTGTTTGACCTCTATAACCGCGTTCAAGAAACGGGTGGCAAGCTAATTGTTAGCGCCGATAATGCGCCTGGACAAAGTACATTTAACTTACCTGACTTAGCGTCTCGTTTGAGTTGGGGGTTGAGCTATCACGTTAATTCTATGTCCGATGAAGATAAGTTAACGGCCATGCAACGCCGAGCTGAGTCGCGTGGTTTGATGTTAGCTGATGATGTAGCACGATTTTTGTTCAATCGTCTCGATCGCGATTTACGTACTTTGTTTGATACACTTGACCGCTTAGACAAAGCATCGCTGCAGGCTCAGCGTAAATTAACCATTCCCTTTATTAAAGAAACCTTAAAGTTTTAAATAATCATAAAGTTCTAAAGATTTAGTATTATTGCTTAACTATCAATATCAATATTAGTCAGAACGATGTCCGATTAATCAAGGGTATTGTTAATCCATTCACTAAGTACAACATGAGTTTTTACTTTAGTAATATCGGGTTCGAGATCTAGCTGTTCGCGAATTTTGTGGATCCGTTGCATAGAGTCGGCCTTGACCAAAACTAACAAATCCATATCGCCAGTAATGCTGCTGCAACTCACTACTTCTGGGATCGCGCGGAATATTTCGACAATTTCGTTACAATGGCGACGTCGGTGCTGGATCTCAAAATATATCGACACTGCAGACTTTTCAGATTCACTGAGCAAAACTTGATACCCTCGAATAATCCCTGTTTTTTCTAATTTATTGATCCGCTCCGACACGGCAGAGCGCGAAAGGTTAACGGCTTGTGCGATATTCGAGACGCTAATTCGAGCATTTGTTCGTAATTGTGCAATGATCGCTTGGTTAAATTTATCCACGGTATTCTCTATTATACGTTGCTTGCCTATATGTTATAAATCAGTATAACAATTATGAGCCGACACTTTACCTGAATAATCTTTGTTAACCGTCACTATGTCGGTACTTGAATGCTTTTTCACGGTTAATGGCGACAATTTGATTTTCGATTGGGGTATATAATAACCACAATATCAATTAACTAGGATAAATGATGACTAATAAAACGTCAAAAATTGGCCGCTGGCAAGGTGCCGGTTTGATGGCTACGACGCTCTTGGGTACTGGGGTCTTTATTTTACCTCAAATGACTATCGCCATTGCCGGTCAGGGAGCATTTATTGCGTGGTTATTACTGACACTAGCTATAGTGCCTATTACCTTAGTATTTGGTCGCTTAGCAGCAGCGTTCCCGCATGCGGCAGGTCCTGCTTATTTTGTCGAGCAAGCCTTTGGCCCGATTGCCGGTCGTACTATTGGTCTAATGTTTTTATTGGTAGTGCCACTTGGCGCATCGGCCGCTATTTTAATGACTTTTCAGTTCGTTGATCCACTAGTAACATTGAGTCCCGAAGCTAAACTCGGCTGTGAGCTTGCGGTATTAGCAAGTTTATTTGTGATTAACTATCGCGGAATTAGAACATCGGCAACGCTGCAATTTGGCTTAACACTTGCCATCGTTGCTGTGATGTTATTGTTGTTTGGTGCTAGCGGCGTGCAACCTGAGCTGGTCAACAGTTATCCGTTGGCAAAAGCCGTAGATCCACAAGGGTTTAATTTAATTATGTCAGCTGCAGCCATCGCCTTTTGGAGCTTTTTAGGAGTTGAAGCTATGACGCATTTAGCCGGTGACTTTCGTAAACCAAAACAAGATCTGTTGCCAGCAATGATGATTGGTACTTTATTAGTGGGTTTAGTTTATTTGGCTTGTACTTGGTTGCTGTTAGCCATACCTAGTGACACTGAGCTAGCAATGATTGGGGTATTTGATCGCTTACTCGGCGGTTATGGCGCACCAGTTATCGGTATTTTAGGTATTGCTGCAGGTCTTGGCGCTGTTAATGTGTATGCTGCCAGTGTTTCTCGGTTAGTTTGGAGCTTTAGTAATGACAGGGTGTTGCCACGTTATTTCGCGACTCTTAATCAACATGACGAACCAGCAAGGGCGTTAGGGGCTGTTTTGCTGGCGATGGCGACGATTTTGTCAGTTACCTACCTCACTGGGCAAGATATTGAAGTGTTGATAGCTTGGTCAAATGGTGTTTTTGTGGTGATTTATTTGGCCACAATGTTGGCGGCTTTTAAGTTACTTAACAAAAATAATTTCCCGTTAATTATTTGTGGTTGTGTATTTTGTGCGATGTTGAGTTGGGGCTTGGGCGCAAGAATGAGCTATGTGATGGTCGTTATAGCAGTGGTTATACCGCTATTATGGTGGCAATTAAATCGTCAACGAACACCCATTAATTGCTAAATAACTGCCGCTAAGCCGCTAGAATCAACTTAGCGGCTTATTTTATTGCCATCGAGACATTACCTTGGAACATTAGCTCAAGGCATGGTTAGCGTTTAAATTTAGTTTCCAAAATAACCGAAGAATTAGTTCGTTCAACGGCATCTAAGTTGCCAATATCATCAAGGGTGTGGCTAAGCTGGTCTAATGATTGCGCTTGTACAATGGCGATTAAGTCAAATTCACCACTAATGGCATAAAGTTCGACTATTTGTGTAATTTTCTTTAGTTCAAGATTAGTTTTAGATGTCAGTTTTTGTTTAACCTTAATCGAGACATGGGCAGACACTAAATCTTTTATATATTCGCTACCGTACTCAACGGCGTAGCCATTAATTATTCCCGAACTTTCAAGCTTTGTAATCCGATTTTGCACCGTTGAACGCGATAAATTTAACGCGCGAGCCAAGTCAGACACGCTAGTTCTGGCGTTTTGACGCAGTATACAAAGTAACCTTTCGTCTTGTTCGCTTATCATTTTGTTAACTACCTTGGTTAAATTGATAAATCTTATTTGTAAATTTACCAAATCAACACTGCAATTTGAAATAAAACTTACACATAATGGCCATATCAATAGATTTACGCTGTTAGTTACGGCTAATGTCGATTTTAATTAAATAAAATAACCACATCAATAAGAATGTGTAGGAGAACCCAATGCAAGTAACAAGAGAATTATTTAATGAAGTGATGGTACCAAATTATGTGCCATCAGCTGTGATCCCAGTAAAAGGGCAGGGTTCTCGGGTATGGGATCAAACTGGCAATGAGTTCATTGATTTTGCAGGCGGCATTGCCGTTAACTGTTTAGGCCACTGTCACCCTACGTTGGTCTCGGCATTAAAAGAGCAAAGCGAAAAAATTTGGCACTTGTCAAATGTTATGACTAATGAACCGGCGCTACGCTTAGCTAAAAAATTAGTCGACGCGACTTTTGCCGACAAAGTTTATTTCGCCAACTCTGGTGCAGAGTCTAACGAGGCGGCATTAAAGCTGGCGCGACGTGTTGCGTTGGACAAATTTGGTCCACAAAAAGATCAAATTATTGCTTTTAACAAAGCATTTCACGGCCGAACCTTTTTTACCGTTACAGTCGGCGGTCAAGCTGCATACTCTGATGGTTTCGGGCCAAAGCCAGGTGGTGTTGACCACGTTGATTATAATGATCTTGAGGCCTTTGCTGCGCTTATTTCAGACAAAACCTGTGCAGTGATGCTAGAACCATTACAGGGCGAAGGTGGCATTATTTCACCGACCAATGATTTTATAAAGGGTGTGCGTGCTTTATGTGATCAGCACAACGCGTTATTAATCTTTGATGAAGTACAAACTGGTGTTGGCCGTACTGGCGATTTATACGCGTATCAAGGGCTTGACGTTGTACCTGACATTTTAACTACTGCTAAAGCACTTGGTGGCGGTTTCCCAATCGCTGCAATGCTAACTACCACAGCTATTGCTACGCACTTAAAGCCAGGCACTCATGGTTCAACTTATGGCGGCAATCCACTGGCTTGTGCTGTAGCTGAAGCTGTTTTTGATACTGTTAATACAGATGAAGTTTTGGCTGGTGTAAAAGAACGTGAACAACTATTTCGTGACAGCCTTAATGCCATTAACGAAAAATACCATGTCTTTAGTGAAATTCGTGGCAAGGGCTTATTGTTAGGCGCGGTATTAAATGCAGATTATGCCGGGCGTGCTCGTGATTTCTTGGTTGCGTCGAGCAATCATGGGTTAATGAATCTTATTGCTGGCATGGATGTGATCCGTTTCACTCCGTCATTAGTTATCCCAATGGCCGATATTGAAGAAGGCTTTAAACGCTTTGAGCAAGCCGTTGCTGACGTTGTTAATGGCTAACGGTTAATACCAGTGCTGTAGCGACGATATTAAAGCCTCTACAGCCTTTATTCTAATACGCATCGATTTGAATTCTGTGCGTATTAATACCAAATTGCACCACCAGAAGTAGAAGATATTATGCAAGTAATTCGCCCAATTAAAGCCACTGATTTTGCCGCATTAAAACAAATAGCGATTGAGTCGGGTCATGGTTTTACCTCATTACCGGTTAATGATCAGCTGTTGTCCGATAAAATTAAACGCTCTGAATCTAGCGTATCTAAAGCGGTATCGGCACCAACAGATGAAGGTTATCTGTTTGTTTTAGAAGACAGTGAGACTGGAGAAATCCTCGGTACCACCGCTATTGAAGCGGCCGTAGGCACGAGCGTACCAATTTATCATTACCACAAGGGCAAATCGGTTCATCATTCTCAAGCACTCGACGTTTACAACACGGTAGAGTTTTTGACCATGTGTAATGAATATACAGGCGCTAGTGAAATTTGTACCCTATTTTTACGTCAAGGCTATCGTCATGGCTTTGCTGGCAAACTACTGTCGCGCATTCGTTTCTTGTTTATGGCTGAGCACCCGGAGCGTTTTTCAGACCGGATCATCGCTGAAATGCGCGGCGTGTCGGATGACGAAGGCCACTCACCGTTTTGGGAGTGGTTGCAAGAACACTTTTTCAGTATTGATTTTCCTACTGCTGATCACTTAATTGGCATTGGCGATAAAGTGTTTATCTCTGAATTAATGCCAAAGCACCCAATTTACACCAACTTGTTAAGTGCACAGGCACAAGCGGTGATCGGTAAAGTTCATCCAAAAACTAAGCCTGCGCTGAACATGTTAGAAAAAGAGGGCTTTGAATTTAGAGGCTATGTTGATTTGTTTGATGCCGGTCCAACGGTTGAGTCACGGCTCGACAAAATAAACACCGTGCGAGACAGCAACAACTGCCCGATAAAGATTACTGATGACGTGCTAGGCGGTGCAGGCAGCACCGTTTATGCAGTGTGCAATCAAGAGATCGCAAACTTTCGAGCTACAGCAACCTCTGAGTTGGCTTATGATCGTGAAAATGGCGTGGTATTGCTCAGCACAGCGGTAGCGACAGCTTTGAATGTCGTTAATGGCGATTTGGTTAGATTTATCAATTTATCTTAAGGTTTAGACAATGAATTCTAAAGTTCAATTTATTGACGGCGACTGGGTTACTGGCCAAGGTCAGCAGTTTAGTTCACTTAATCCGACTAACGGCGAGTCAATTTGGCAAGGCGAAAGTGCTGCACCCAAGCAAGTTGATAGCGCGATTAAAGCAGCTAGAACTGCTTTTTATACTTGGGCTGATGTTAACTTGGCCGATAAAGTTGTAATTTTTAATCGTTTTGCTGATTTACTCAAGGCTAATACCGAAGAGTTTGCAACAGTGATTGCCACAGAAACAGGCAAGCCATTGTGGGAAACTCGCACGGAAGTAGGCGCGATGGTTGGTAAAATAGCCATTTCAATTAAAGCCCATGACGAACGCACTGGCACTACTGAAAACCCGATGGCGGGTGCGCAAGCTTTTATTCGTCATAAACCACATGGTGTTGTCGCTGTATTTGGTCCCTATAATTTCCCGGGACATTTACCTAACGGTCATATTGTACCAGCGCTATTAGCGGGCAATACCGTGGTATTTAAGCCGTCTGAGTTAACCCCGTTGGTGGCTCAGTTTACGACCGAGTTATGGCAACAAGCTGGCTTGCCAGCCGGTGTGCTTAATCTAGTACAAGGCGAAATCGAAACCGGTAAAGCCTTGGCCTCAAACAAAGATATTGATGGTTTGTTTTTTACTGGTAGCTCAGCAACTGGCCATTTATTGCACCAACAGTTTTCTGGCCAACCGGGAAAAATACTGGCGTTAGAAATGGGTGGCAATAATCCATTAGTTGTTAATGATGTCGCTGATGTTGCTGGTGCGGTGCACGATATTATCCAGTCTGCTTTTGTTACCTCGGGTCAGCGTTGTACTTGTGTGCGTCGTTTGTTTATTGCCAACAGCGCTAACGGTGATGCGATTTTGGCTAAGCTAATTACAGCAACCAAGCAGATTGTTGTTGGTGACGCTTTTGCGATGCCACAACCCTTTATGGGCGCAATGATTAGCGAAAAAGCTGCCTTGGGCATGGTGACAACGCAGCAGAAAATCCAAGCATTAGGTGGTACATCGCTGGTTGAACTAAAGCATCTTAAGTTAGGAACAGGCTTGGTAACCCCGGGTATTATTGATGTTACCAACGCCAAGCCATTGCCTGATGAAGAGCATTTTGGTCCTTTGCTAAAAGTGTACCGCTACAATGACTTTGATGACGCAATTACCGAGGCAAATAATACGTCATTTGGTTTGTCTGCGGGCTTACTGAGCGATGACAAAGCGGCTTATCAGCATTTCTTTAAGCGGATCCGTGCTGGCATTGTTAACTGGAATAAGCCTATTACGGGGGCTTCAAGTGCTGCACCTTTTGGTGGCATTGGCGCAAGCGGCAATCATCGAGCTAGCGCTTTTTATGCGGCCGATTATTGTGCTTACCCTGTAGCGTCGGTCGAAGCTGAAAAAGTTTCGCTACCTGCAGTACTTGCCCCAGGTTTAGCAATTTAATTTGTAACTATTCAGCGTCTTGCCATTTACCGCAATGGAGTTGTCGAAAGTGCTCATTTATGCGTATAAACTCCGCGCTTTCTCCTAAAACTTGCATCAAATGGCTGCGCGATGAACAGCTACTGGTTATGCTGAATAGTTACTTTAATTTATCACTTTAATTTACTCATTTGGGCTGCTACATTAGCGCCGAATAATTTAACATTTTGGAAAAATCATGCATAACAATGTCGATGTACTTTTTAATAATTTATGGAAGAACTACCTGTCGGTAACGCCGTCTGCACAGAAAGTACATGAGCTACTTGGTTCTACTCAGGCTGATGATTTAATTAATGATCATATTGCATTACGTACTTTTAACATTGAAAAAGTTGGCCTTGAAAAGTTGGCTGCACATTTCAAAGCCGTTGGTTATACCGAATGTGGTGATTACGAATTCGTCGAAAAGAAACTGCGCGCTAAGCATTACGAACATTCAGATCCGACTAAACCAAAGGTCTTTATCTCTGAGTTGTTAGTTGAAGAGTTTTCACCAGAGCTGCAACAAGTGATTAATGATTTAGTCGCTCAGGTAGATGACGCCGCGGTATTGGCTGAAGATTTCTTGTATTCTGGTACGCATTGGTCGATCGATTACCCAACCTATCAAAAACTGTTGGCTGAAAGTGAATATGCAGCATGGACTGCGGCTTGGGGTTATTGTGCAAACCACTTTACCGTTAGCATTAATTACTTAACTAACTTTAATTCAATTGAAGTGGTTAATGACACCTTAAAAGAAGCTGGTTTTGTGCTAAACAGCACCGGCGGTGAGATCAAAGGGTCTAGCGCGGTATTATTAGAGCAATCATCAACCTTAGCAGATAATGTTGAAGTGAAGTTTAGTGATGGCATAATTGCAATCCCTAGCTGTTTTTATGAATTTGCACTGCGTTATAACAAAGCTGATGGTAATATTTTTACTGGTTTTGTTGCAGCTTCTGCAGACAAAATCTTTGAAAGCACCAATACTCGAGCGGAAGTTGTCGCTTAGTGTTGAAGTAAGCCGTTGAAGTAAGCAGCACCCGTTTTAAGTAAGCGTCTGGACCTGTTATCAATATGGGTTCAGCGCGCCGTTCAATCAATACCGCGACACTCTGCAGAAGATCCTCGATAAAAAGAACTCGAGGAAGACGACAGTTTCCCTCGTCATGCCCGCAGTGTTTTGAGCGGGGATCTCGTTCAGCACGCCGTGAAATCAATTTATTTTCGTAAAAATAGACCTGTTACTTACCTAGGTTGCTATAACCAAAAAACTGCTAACGGTTAAATTAGCAGTTTAGTGATTGATTAACCAAATTGATCAACCCAGTTGATTAACTCTCTGACTTATCGTCAGCGGTTGTTTTCTTTTTTCGAATGCTTAAACCGAGCTCTTGGCCACGGTACTTTGCAAAATACATACAGCCAATCGACATCATTGACGCTAAGATAAGTTCAATCACTACCCAAATCCGCTCGTCTGGGCGATCCCAAATTAGTGTCAAACCGTGCAGTAAATAGAACAGCACAATGAAATTGGCCCAAGCAAATGTGTAGGGGTTGCGTTTAATCATGCCATGAAGCGGTAGCAATAATGGTCCAACGCTTAGCAGCAATACGGTCCATTTACTCATGACCGAGGGTACTATTACAATATGCCACAAGGGTAAAAACATCAGCAGGCCAAAGTAGCCAAACAACGCTAGGTTCATGAAAAATTTTGTTTTGGCTTGCATTTAAATAATATCCAACACTTGCTCTGGTGGACGACCGATCGCCGCTTTGCCGTTGGCTAATACGATAGGGCGCTCGATTAATTTAGGGGTAGTGGTCATCGCTAAAATAAGCTCACTGTTACTTAATGCTTCATTGTCTAAACCTAAGGCTTTATATTCTGCTTCTTTAGTACGCATTAGTTGACGTGGCGCTAGGTTAAGCAAAGATAAAATCTGCTCTAACTGTTGTTGGCTTGGTGGTTGTTTAAGATATTCTACAATCTCTATTTCACAGTTATTATCTTGTAACAGCTGTAATGTTTGACGACTTTTTGAGCATCTTGGGTTATGAAATATCGTTGTTTGAGTCATTAGTTTTCTCTGCAATTATGTTGGGGCGAATTCTTGCCTATATCTTTAGTTTTTTCAAGTCATCTCTTGCTTGTCTAAGTTGAACAATGCGCGCTTTAATACGCGCCTTGGCAATATGATCTTGTTCTTTGAGCAAGTTATAAGCAGAATATGAATGCTTTAATGCTTGCTTATAGCTGCCGTAAAGGGCTGCGGTCTCTGCCATTGCCGTGTAACGACCGATGGCGTTTTTGGCGCTATGGTGAGCATCTTTTAACAGCCCCCAAGCAGTGACGTTGCTCGGCTGACTAACTAACAGTTGTTCTAGTACCGCGACCGCTTGTTGCGCCTGTGACGATTTTATTAAGGCATTGGCTAAATTTAGCCCGACCACCGCATTGTTGGGCATTATTTGGTTAAACCAAGCAAGCAAAGTAACCGCTTTGCTTGCTTGGTTTTGTTCAATATAAATATCGGTTAATACATCAACATAAAATAGGTTGTTTTTGTCGTTACGTCTTAACACATCAATCAGTGATTTTGCCTGTTTTGGTTGCTTGGTATCGAGCAATAATAACGCCTGACCATAAGCTAATGCTGTTGCTTGGATGTTATTGGTGCGGTCAAACTTTTTAGCTAACATCGCTTGGATAGCGAGCGGTTCTAATTTGCTAAAGCGCACGATAACTCGGGCTTTAGCTAGCTGAAAATTTAATTGGTTGGCTATTGTTACTGGCGCATAATCTGCGGCTCGCGCTCTAGTATCTGCAATTCGGGTTTCTGTTACCGGGTGAGTCATTAACATTTGCGGTAATTTTTTGCTAAAACGCGATTGTTGAGCCATTTTTTCGAAAAAAGCAGGCGCACCTTGTGGATCAAATTGACTTCTTGCCATTAAATCAATGCCAATGCGATCGGCTTCTTTTTCATGAGTACGGGTGTAGTTTATCGACATTTGTTGACTTAAAGCCAGCGTGGTTTGTAAACCTGCCATGCCTGCTTGGGGGGCCCCCGCCATTGTTAACACTATCGATCCTAATACCGCAGCGACTGTCGCAGGACTAGTCTGAGCACTAGCTTCTATTGAGCGGGCTAAATGGCGTTGGGTAACGTGGGTAATTTCATGGCTTATGACTGACGCTAGCTCACTTTCGGTATCAGCCAATTGTAATAAAGAGGTGTGGATGCCAACATGGCCACCGAAAAAGGCAAAAGCGTTGATGGTGTTGTTGTCGACTAGAAAAAAACTAAAAGGGGTTTTAACATCATTAGCATTGGCCACTAACCGATGACCAAGATCTTGAATGTACTCTTTTAGTAAAGGATCACCAACAATCGGCAATTGCCCTCGTAACTGCATCATGTAGGCCTTGCCAATGCGTTGTTCTTTTTCAATCGATAATGTCGCTGCCGCCGCCGAGCCTAAATCTGGCAATTGGTTGGAACTTGCACCGTGGCTTGACTGACTAATCAATAGCAAGGCCAACGCGAGAGTAGTTAATTTCTTTTTCAAAGGTAACAAAATAACGGGATCCTAAAGTTAATCGAAAACACCAGCTTATTTGAGCTTTGGCCCATAACAATACATAATAAGCGGTTCCAAGCAAATAAGCAGGTTTAGTTAGTTGATTGTATTAGATTTTAGACAAAAATATTGTCCAGTTCCTTTAGTCATGACTAAACTGTATATAAAACAAGCTCAACCCAATGATATTTTTGAGCTTATATTGTCAGACCCCGGTTCCATTGTGGATGTTCCCTCATTTATAAAAAAATTAGGCCATAGCATTCGTTTGCTAGAACAATCTGGTGACAACATTTATAAATATCAAATAATAATAAAATAATTTAAGGAAATTTCGATGATTGAAATGCTAAGCCAGTGGTATCGCCAACGCTTTTCAGATCCCCATGCCGTAACGCTTATTGTGATATTAGTGGCACTAAGCCTATTGCTTTATTTCTTCTCTGGCATTTTAATGCCCTTGTTAGTCGCCATTGTGACGGCTTATCTATTGGAATGGCCAGTTGCGGCACTTGAACGATTAAAAGTACCTCGTACACTGGCTTTAGTCGCCGTTTTATTCCTGTCGGCTGGGGTAACACTATTATTAGTTTTTGGTATTTTGCCAAGCTTATGGCAGCAAACCCTGACATTTACCGCCGAATTACCACAAATGCTCAGTCATTCTCAGGCCTATTTAATGGCTTTGCCAGATCAATACCCGCAATATATTAGTGCGTCACAAATCGATTTGATCACGACAGAGATTAAAGATTATTTAATCGCAGCTGGTCAAGACATTGTGTCACTGTCATTTAAGTCACTGATTAATTTAGTAGCGTTAATGATTTATGTGGTGTTGGTTCCTTTGTTAGTGTTCTTTTTCCTAAAAGACAAAACTATTTTGGTTAATGCCGCTACACAATTTATCCCGAAGAATCGCCGTTTAGCGACCCAAGTTTGGCAGGAAATGAATGGCCAAATATTAAATTACATTCGTGGCAAGTTAATTGAAATCGTTATTGTTGGCGGTGTTAGTTACATAGCCTTTAGTATTTTAGATTTACGTTATGCAATCTTGCTTTCGGTGTTGGTTGGTTTGTCGGTGCTTATTCCATTTATTGGCGCGGCAGTGGTCACTATTCCTGTGTTGATCGTCGGATTATTCCAGTGGGGATTAACCTCTGATTTGGGTTATCTGGTCATTTGTTATGGCATTATCCAGGCATTAGATGGCAATTTGCTGGTGCCCTTGTTATTTAGTGAAGCTGTTAACTTACACCCAACCTCTATTATTGTTGCCGTGTTGTTATTTGGTGGTTTGTGGGGCTTTTGGGGGGTGTTCTTTGCGATTCCATTGGCGACCTTAGTTAAAGCCGTACTTAATGCAATGTCGAAACAGGCTGCGGTGTAGGTCATTGCTTGCCCTGTCGTTGCAAACTGCTATTATAGTAAAAATTTTTTATAGCGTCATGACTGCAGTACAATGACAATAATGCAATGGCTATAACGTAATGGCTATAGAGCAGTAATAGCAGTGCAATATTTATCAAGAATTTAATAAGTTAGGAACACATTGATGAGTGAACAAACATTATTTAGTAAAATTGTTGGCAAGGAAATTCCTGCTGATATTTTGTACCAAGACGAGCTGGTTACCGCTTTTCGAGACATTACTCCTAAGGCACCAACTCACATATTGATTGTGACCAATAAAATTATTCCAACTGTTGACGATGTTGTCGCGGAAGATGAAGCGGCCCTGGGCCGAATGATTACGGTCGCAGCTAAGTTAGCCAAAGCAGAAGGTATCAGTGACGATGGTTACCGCTTGATAATCAACTGTAAAGAACACGGTGGGCAGGAAGTGTATCATATACATATGCATCTTATTGGTGGTCGCCGCCTTGGTCACATGGTTGGGAGCTAATAGATGGAAGTTTTAGATTTTTTATTGAGTCGTCACTCAAGCAGTAAACTTGCGGCGCCTGGTCCCTCACAACAACAAATTGATCAACTATTAGCCATTGCATTGCGAGCGCCAGATCATGGTGGTTTGCAACCTTGGCAGATTATTGTGATGACAGGTGAGGGTCGTAACAAGTTCGGCGATATTTTGGCTGATGCTGCCGCAGCTAATGGTGTGTTACCTGCCTTGGTTGAAAATGCTCGCAAGGCACCGCTGCGTGCGCCAGTTGTTATTACTGTTATTGCCAAATACACTGAACATGACAAAGTGCCATGGGTTGAACAGGTAGGCTCAGCGGCCTGCGCGTTGTTTTCGATGCAACAAGCTGCGCTGGCGATGGGTTTTGGCGGCATTTGGCGCACTGGTTATTTTGCGACTCATGATGTCGTGCGACAAGGACTTGGTTTAGCTGATCAAGATGAAATAGTTGGATTTTTGTACCTAGGTACTGATCAATGTGAAACACATCCGCACAAGACAGTGAATGCTGAAGATAAAGTGAGTTTTTGGCGTTAATATCCTTTGGATAGAGTTAGTAACATTTCAAGCAATAAAAAAGGCGCCATTTTTAAATGGCGCCTTTTTTGTTTCTAACAGCTTAACAGTAAGGGTTAGAAATTTGCACTACGTGGTGCACGAGGGAAAGGAATTACGTCACGGATGTTTTGCACGCCCGTTACATAAGAAACCAAACGCTCAAAACCAAGTCCGAAACCAGCATGTGGCACAGTGCCGTAACGACGTAGGTCGCGGTACCACCACATCTCTTCTGGTTCAATGCCCATTGCAATCATACGGCTATCAAGAACATCTAAGCGTTCTTCACGTTGCGCACCACCAATGATTTCACCAATGCCAGGCGCTAATACGTCCATTGCAGCTACAGTTTTACCGTCGTCATTTAAACGCATGTAGAATGCTTTAATGTCTTTCGGGTAGTTTTGCAGGATTACTGGTCCGCCAACATGAACTTCGGCTAAGTAACGCTCGTGTTCAGATTGTAGATCAACACCCCATTCAACAGGGAACTCAAACTCTTTATCACAGTTTTTCAAAATCTCTATCGCGTCGGTATAATCCATGCGAACGAAATCACGCTCAACCATGTTTTCTAAGCGACTGATACACTCTTTATCAACACGCTGTGCAAAGAAAGCCATGTCATCAGGACACTCAGCTAATACGGCTTTGAACACATATTTAAGCATCTGTTCTGCGAGGTTAGCAGCATCACTCAAGTCAGCAAAAGCTAACTCTGGCTCGACCATCCAAAATTCAGCAAGATGACGCGTGGTATGTGAGTTCTCGGCACGGAAAGTTGGACCAAAGGTATATACTTTGCTTAGAGCACAAGCATAGGTTTCGGCATTTAGCTGGCCCGAAACGGTTAAAAAGGTCTCTTTACCGAAGAAATCTTCGTTAAAGTCTACTTTGCCTTCGTCAGTACGCGGAATGTTTTCCAAGTCTAAGGTGCTAACACGGAACATTTCACCAGCGCCTTCTGCATCACTAGCGGTTAAAATTGGTGTACTTACCCAAAAGTAACCTTGCTCGTGATAAAAACGATGAATAGCTTGTGATAAAGTATTTCTTACACGGGCTACTGCACCAATAATGTTGGTGCGCGGGCGCAAGTGAGCCACTTCACGTAAATATTCAATGCTGTGACGTTTTGCCGACATTGGGTAAGTGTCAGGATCTTCAACAAAACCATAAACTTCGACTTTTGTAGCCTGAAGTTCAAATGATTGACCTTTACCCATCGACTCAACGACCTTGCCGGTCACTTTTACCGAACAACCCGCAGTCAATGATAAAACGTCATTATCATAATTTTCTAGAGTACTTTCGATAACAGCCTGAACTGGATCAAAACAAGACCCGTCATATATCGCTAGAAAAGAAATACCAGCCTTTGAATCACGGCGGGTTCGAACCCAGCCGTTCACAGATGCTATTTCGCCAACGGGAACAGATCCCTTTATTATATCGGCAACAGTCGCCAAACTCATCGATAACACTCCAAAATTAAATTAACCCTGTAATCTTACTTACCTATCACGAATAAACAAGGCTCAGGTGTCAAAAAAACGCTAAAGACCGCAATATTCATTGCTGGTGGCTAAAAACCAACCAGCTTGCTACTGATTTAGATTATTTGAACTATTATTTAGTCAGGACTTCAACATTATTTAGCTGTTGTCGCTAATATATTTCACGGAGATCTTTATCAAAACTGCTGACTTTATTCATTTAGTTCTTAGTGCGCTGACTATTGTTGGGTGGGGCGTGCTGTTTTGGGCCTTATTAGTTTTTGCCGATGCCAAACCAGAAATGAGTACGATCTTGACCCGAATTCATCAAGTTGAAGTCCGTCAGTATTGGTTAGTGTTAGTGTATGAAAGACTGATGCTGTTGTTGTGGTTTTGTGCCAGCGTCAGTTTTGCGTGCTTAAGTGTTAGTTGGTATCTGAGGCGTAAAATGCTCGATAATTCTTGGTTAGCTCAAATTATTTTATTGACTGTCTCAGGCGTCGCAATTTTGGTGCTAACAATTTGGAAGCCCTTAATGCAATAGCCATTTTAATTGCTCAAGTATTGCTGCGGTAACTCCCCAAATAGGGCGGCCCTGTGTTGGTTTAAAATAGACAGGATATTGATGAGAGTTACGCATAATACTTAGATTAAAGTGGCTATTGTTAATTAAGACGTCACGCAGTGGCAGCTCAAACAGTTCGGCTACTTCACCGGGGTTAACATTGGCTTGATAATCGTTATCAACAAAGGCGATAAAAGGGGTGACTCGAAAGCCAGTTACAGTTGGATGAGAGGGCAGTTGACCAAAGACTTGTATTTGTTTGGCGCCTATACCTATTTCTTCACAAGTTTCCCGTAGCGCCGTCGCTTGTAAGTTATGGTCACTGCGTTCTGACTTACCACCAGGGAAGCTAATCTGGCTCGGATGATGCCTAAGCAACGACGAGCGTTGCGTTAGCATTACATAAACGTGACCTTGGCGTTCAACTAATGGAATTAAGACCGCACTGGGGATCAGGTTTGTATCCAAGTGAAATTGGCTATTGTTACGCTCAATTTGCTTTAAATTAAATGAAGATAATAGTTGGTCTTTAGTCATATTCCCTCTATAGCTTGGCTAGTACTGGTAATATCTTGGCTACTTTATCGAAGCATTCTTGATATTCGTCGTCGACATCCGAGTCTGCAACAATACCGCCACCTGCCCAGCAATATATAATATTATTTAAACACAATAATGTGCGGATAGTAATATTAGTGTCCATTTTATTATCTGCGCTGATATACCCAATAGAGCCGCAGTAAATCGCACGTCGTTGTGGTTCGAGTTGATCAATGATGTTCATAGCCCGAATTTTCGGTGCTCCAGTGATAGAACCGCCCGGAAAAGCGCCTCGTAACAGATCAAAAACACTGTGATCGTCTGCTAATTGTGCCTGAACAGTGCTGACTAGGTGATGAACGCCAGGGAAACTTTCAATATTAAATAATTGCGGTACGTTGACTGTGCCCGGTTTGGCACCCTTACCAATATCGTTGCGCAACAGATCAACAATCATTAAATTTTCGGCTTGGTCTTTTTCACTGTGACTAAGCTGTTCAATAAGTTGTTGGTCTTGCTGTGGGGTAGCGCCCCGAGGACGTGTACCTTTAATGGGCTTTGCTTCTATTTTTCCCTCTGAACAGCGAATAAATCGTTCAGGTGAAATACTCAAAATAGCCCCTTGTTCTAATTTTAAATAACCACTGAAGGGCATTTCATTGTGCTGACATAAGGCGAGGTAAGCAGTGTATTCATCACCTTGGTATTGAGCATCAAAACGCTGAGTGTAATTAATTTGATAACAATCGCCACTTTTTAAGTATTGTTGGATCTGATTAAAATTGTCGCGATATTGGCTTTGATTGATTTGATGACGCCAAGGGGTCGTCAATGAAAATTCATTACTATCAACTTGGTGTATCGGTTGCTCAATTTGTTGTAACTTCGCTTGATGGCTATGGTTATCACTGCGACTTACCAATGAAATAGTGTCATTGTGACGGTCGAAAATTAATGCGTGACGGTAAATACCGATCGCCATTTCGGGTAAATCAATATCGCGATCTGCCTGTGAAGATAATTGCTCAAATTGACGGCCGAGATCGTAACTAAAGTACCCTAATGCGCCACCACTAAAAGGTAACTCGCAAGGCGAGCGCTCGCCAATTAGTTCAGCGATCAGCGCTTGGACGATTTCAAGCGGATCTTTATCGCTGTGCGTAACTGTATTGCGGTGGCAATAGTTTATTGTTGATCTACCATCAGATGTCGTGATGGTGGCCACTGGTTCACTGACAATAATGTCATACTGACTGTCTACATGGCTGCTATTGCCTGAATCTAATAACATCGCCCAAGGTGTTTGGGCGAGCGGCGCGAAATATTGACGTGCGGTTTGGCTTAGTTTAACTGAGCTAACATATAAATTTGTAGACATTTTGACCTTTTAATGACGTTGTGCCTTTTGCTAGTGGCTTGGAACAAATAACATGGGTATTATAACCTTAAGAGAATAAGACTGAAACAAGCAAAGTAAGCATAACAGTTTCGCACCACACAGGGGATCCCAATGACAGTTATCAAAAAGGCCGACTTCATCGATAGTATCGAAGACGCCCTCCAATATATTTCTTATTACCATCCAAAAGATTTTATCGATGCGATGGAAAAAGCATATAACAGTGAACAAAGTGAAGCGGCAAAAGATGCTATTGCACAAATTTTAATTAATTCAAGAATGTCTGCTGAAGGCCACCGTCCACTTTGCCAAGATACTGGCATCGTGACTTGTTTTGTAAAAATAGGCATGAATGTACGTTGGGATTCAGATTTGACCGTGCAAGAAATGGTCGATGAAGGTGTCAGGCGTGCTTATTGCAATCCTGATAATCCATTACGTGCTTCTATTGTTGCCGATCCTGCAGGCTCTCGTCGCAATACCAAGGACAATACACCTGCGGTAGTTCACATCGATTTAGTTGCTGGTGACGAAGTGGAAGTGATGATTGCGGCTAAGGGCGGCGGCAGTGAAAACAAATCGAAGATGGTGATGTTAAACCCTAGTGATTCGATTGTTGATTGGGTGCTTAAGACTGTGCCGACTATGGGCGCTGGCTGGTGTCCACCGGGCATGTTAGGCATAGGCATTGGCGGCACGGCTGAGAAAGCTGCGGTAATGGCTAAAGAGTCATTAATGGGCAGTGTCGATATTCAAGACATTATTGACAATGGTCCACAGTCTGGCGAAGAAGAACTGCGACTTGAACTTTTTGAGAAAGTTAACAAACTTGGTATCGGTGCCCAAGGGCTTGGTGGCATGAATACCGTGCTCGACATTAAAATTATGTCAGCGCCAACACATGCGGCGTCTAAGCCTGTGGTAATGATCCCGAACTGCGCGGCGACTCGTCATATTCACTTCCACCTAAACGGAAAAGGCCCTGCTGAACTTGTGCCGCCAAAGCTAGAAGACTGGCCTGAGATCACTTGGGAAGTTGGCGAAAATGTTCGTCGTGTAAATGTTGATGAAATTGGCAAAGCTGATATCGCACAGTGGAAAACCGGTGAAACGGTATTGCTAAGCGGTAAAATATTAACAGGTCGTGATGCTGCGCATAAGAAGATTCAAGAGTTATTGGCCAGCGGTGAAGGTTTACCGGCTAATGTCGATTTTAATGGTAAATTCATTTATTACGTTGGTCCTGTTGATGCCGTTGGTGATGAAGTTGTTGGTCCTGCAGGCCCAACAACCGCTACGCGAATGGATAAATTCACCAAGATGATGCTTGAAGAAACTGGTCTGTTAGGCACCATTGGTAAAGCTGAACGTGGTGATGCAACAGTTCAAGTAATTAAAGACAACAAGTCGGTTTACTTAATGGCCGTTGGCGGCGCCGCTTATTTGGTATCCAAAGCAATTAAAAAGTCTCGAGTTGTTGCATTCCCAGAGTTGGGAATGGAAGCGATTTACGAATTTGAAGTTGAAGACATGCCAGTGACTGTTGCCGTTGATTCTACTGGTGAAAGCGCGCATAAAACAGGTCCAGATACTTGGCGCGTAAAATTACAACAGCCAGAATAATTAGTAAGATTTTATAGTCTGCTATATTATTTGCCACCCAGCTATGGGTGGCATTGCGCCCACTTATTAAAATAATCCCTTCTCGATTTTAGTATTCAACAATACTGACATTTCAATGGCCAAGCGCCGTTAAGCATTATTCACTCTAAAGCATCAAAAAAACTTCAAAATTATATATTTTTTATACCTTCGAGGCATTTACATTGTCACAACAAGCCATTAACCTAAGATTGTTTTTATTAAACAATACGTAACATGATATAAGTCATGGCACCCATTACTGACATTAATTGAGCAAGCTCTGCTTAACATCCGTCGGTATAACCTCAAGGAGATCCAAATGCAGTTTAAAACAATAATTAAAAATATCGCACTAGGAGCAACGCTGGTCAGCACACTAGCATTGCCTATGCTGGTCAATGCCGCACCAGCAGAGTTTAAATGGAAAATGGTCACGACTTGGCCGAAGAACTTTCCGGGTTTGGGCACTGGTGCTAATGAATTGGCACAACTTATTACTGAAATGAGTAATGGCCGTATTACTGTTAAAGTTTATGGTGCTAAAGAGCTTGTTGGCGCACTTGAAACCTTTGATGCTGTATCTCGTGGTACCGCAGAGATGGGCCATGGCGCGGCTTATTACTGGAAAGGCAAGGTGCCAGCAGGTCAATTTTTTGCGGCAGTTCCTTTTGGTTTAACAGGTCAAGAAATGAACGGCTGGATTTACAACGGTGGCGGTTTAAAACTGTGGCAGGAAGCTTATGAACCTTTCGGTATCATCCCAATGCCAGCAGGCAATACCGGCGTGCAAATGGGCGGGTGGTTTAACAAACAAATTAACAGCGTTGAAGATTTAAAAGGATTGAAAATGCGGATGCCAGGATTAGGTGGCGAAGTTCTTAAGCAGCTAGGCGGTACACCAGTTCTACTACCGGGTAGTGAATTATTTCCCGCACTACAATCTGGTACTATCGATGCTACTGAATGGGTTGGACCATATAACGACATGGCATTTGGCCTGCACAAAGCCGCTAAATTTTATTACTACCCTGGTTGGCACGAAACAGGTACTACTTTAGAAGCTTTAATCAATAAAAAAGCTTTTGAAAAACTACCTAAAGATCTGCAATCAATTGTACTAAACGCCACTAAAGTGGCTAACGCCAGCATGTTAGCAGAATTTACTACTCGTAATAACGCAGCATTAGAGAGCTTGGTTAATGATCACGGTGTTAAGTTACTGCCATATCCAAAAGATGTTTTGGCTGAAATACGTACAGCATCTGCCAAAGTTGTGGCACAAGAAGCGAAAAAAGATCCAATGAGTCAGAAAGTATATCAATCTTACAAGGCTTATAAAGAACAAGCCATTAAGTGGCACGCGGTATCTGAGCAAGCTTACTTAAACGCAAGAAACCCACAGTAATAGCAAATTCCATTCTTGGCTGGAGCCAAGAATGGGCATTTCTTATCATCATTATTTCAGGTTCCACGGGTCTAATTTGCTTTTGCGATTGAAGTAGAACCTGAGATGATGGAATCGTCAATAAGACGCTTCCTACCTATCAGAAAAATGTTGAGATTTACCTATGGATGTTCCTTCTCCCAGATTAATGGCGCTAATTAAAGCCATTAACCGTTTCAGTGACCTAGTTGGTCGCTTCATATCTTGGTTTATTCTAGCTATCGTGTTAATTACCTTCGTGATTGTTGTGATGCGTTATGCCTTTAATACTGGTTCGGTATTTATGCAGGAATCAATCACCTATTTTCACAATTACGTCATTATGCTTGGCGCCGGCTATGCCTTGCTCAAAGGGGCACATGTACGGGTTGATATATTTTATCGACCTGCGAGTGCTCGTAAAAAAGCCATTATAGATTTCTGTGGTTATTGGTTGTTGTTATTACCAACTTGTGTGTTTGTTTTTTATATATCATGGCCTTACGTAGCAATGTCATGGAGTATTTTTGAAGGTTCACAAGAGGCTGGTGGCGTTGATGCTCGTTATCTATTTAAAACAACCATTTTATTAATGCCTGCCTTAATGATTATGCAAGGGTTTGCCCAGATGTTGAGTGCAGTATTAGTACTGGCTGGTTTTGAAAAAGAGGTTGCAGCATTAACTGAGCCTGCACAGGAGCTTGGATTATGATTGAACTGTTACCATTACTGTTATTTGGTTTTGTATTTATTGTGTTGCTTATTGGCTACCCTGTTGCATTTGCATTGGCGGGCTCAGCCTTGCTGTTTGCATTGATTGGTTATGCCACAGATACCTTTGACCCGGTATTTTTAGAGGCGATACCTAACAGGATTCAGGGTATTTTAGCCAATGAATTGTTGATTGCGATTCCGCTATTTGTTTTCATGGGGGTGATGTTAGAGAAGTCTAAAATTGCCGAAGAATTGCTAGATACCATGGGGCAGGTCTTTGGTGCTAAACCGGGTGGCTTAGGTTTTTCTGTATTGATTGTTGGCATGTTATTAGCCGCTAGTACTGGCATTGTTGGCGCAACTGTTGTGACCATGGGCTTGTTGGCCTTACCTACCATGTTACGCCGAGGCTATTCACCTGAAGTTGCCACTGGTGTTATTTGTGCGTCGGGTACTTTGGGTCAAATCATTCCACCTTCTATTGTCTTGGTATTACTTGGTGATGTTATTTCATCGGCTTACCAGCAGGCACAGTTAGATCAGGGAATATTTGCACCAGACAGCATTACTGTTGGTGATTTATTCTTAGGTGCATTAATTCCTGGCATGTTATTGGTTGCGTTATATGCGCTTTATATTGGCATTATTGCTGTTATGTCACCCAATAAAGTACCGCCAATTCCAGAAGATGAACGCAAGGTTAGCAAGGAGTTGATGAGGCAAGTACTGACGGTTTTAATACCACCAATTTCATTGATTATCTTAGTATTAGGTTCGATTCTTGGTGGCATTGCAACACCTACCGAAGCGGCTTCTGTTGGCTCTGTAGGTGCAATTATTTTGGCCAAGTTCAAAAATACTCTTAACCTTAAGGTATTGCGTTCTGTGATGCAAAGTACCACAGAAGTTACCGCGATGGTCTTTATGATCTTAATCGGCGCTTCTATATTTTCGTTAGTTTTCCGTGGTTTTGGCGGTGATGATTTAATCAGAGATTTCTTGGTTAACTTACCTGGTGGTGTTTTTGGGGCTGTCTTGTTAGTAATGGTCGTGATGTTCCTGCTTGGTTTCTTTCTTGATTTCATTGAAATAACCTTTGTTGTTATTCCAATTGTCGCCCCAATATTATTGACCATGGGCTTAGACCCTGTGTGGCTTGGCATAATGATTGCGCTTAATCTTCAGACATCCTTTTTGACCCCACCCTTTGGATTCTCGTTGTTTTATTTGCGGGGGGTAGCACCAGACTCGGTCTCAACCATGCAGATTTATAAAGGGGTAATACCTTTTATTGGTATTCAATTATTGGTCATCAGTTTGTTGGCTTATTGGCCGCCTTTGGCAACTTGGTTACCGAATTTTGTTTATGGTTAAGTTGTGAATCTCTTGTCTAAAAACTAGGCCCGTTACAGGTGTAAACGGGCCTTTTTGTTGCTTGGCATAAAAACATACTGACATTAACTTGTTGTTCAGCTGAAGTCGCTAAACTCTAACATCTTAATATAATTGAGTTGACGGAGCTAACGATGAAAAAAATAGCATTGATTTTACTAGGGGTAAGCGTATTGGCTGCTTGTGGTAGCGAACCAGAACAAGAGGTTGTTAAACCTACGCCGCAAGAAGTTGAACAACAAGCTAAGCAAGAAGCTGACAAGAAAATTTCGTCCAATCTTGACCAAGCTAAAGAGAGTGCTAGCAAGTCAATGGATGCAGCTAAAGATGCTGCTGCAAAGTCGGTAGAAGCGGCCAAATTGAAATCAGAGCAGATGTATGATGATGCAAAAAAACAAGCAGCAGAGATATTAGAGCAAACTAAAGCACAAGCTGCTGAGCAAAAAGACAGCCTGCTTGAAAAAGCCAGCTCAAAAATTGCAGATTTACAAAAGAAAGCTGAATAAATAATTGTAAAAAAGTTCAAGTAACAATATTTATTGGGGCTCGACATATTGCTTTCATAAAAAAACCGGCTAATTATTGCCGGTTTTTTGTTTTGAAAAGCTTATATGTAGTAGATTAACGATTTACCATCATTTCTAGTTCACTCGCTCTATTTGACGAGCTGTCACTGACTCCTTGCGCCATAGCAACGACTTCAGCAATACTTTCACCCACACGGATAGAGGCTGTAGAAGCTTGGTCTGTATTACCGGCAATCTCATCAGTAACCACGGACTGTTGTTTTGATGTCGTGGCGATGGTTTCGACTTTAACGGCTACATCTTTCGCACGGTCAATAATTTGCGACAAGATATTTGACACTTTAGTCGATATATCAATGCCTTCAACTACTTTTTCGCGACCGACATGCATGCTGCTAACAGCGACAGCAGTATCATTTCGCATCGACTCTATTGCTTCTTCAACATCAGACGTCGCTTCGGTGGTTCTGCTTGCTAGCTGTCGTACTTCGTCGGCTACTACAGCAAAACCGCGTCCTTGTTCACCAGCACGTGCTGCTTCAATCGCGGCGTTTAGTGCGAGTAAATTAGTTTGTTCGGCAATGCCACGAATAACACCTAAAATATCTTCGATCTGCTTACTTTGCTGGCTTAGAGATTCAATTGATGTTGCGCTACTGTTGAACGCATCGCTTATCTCACTCATTTGACTTAACGATGTTTTAACCAGTTGGCCGCCTTGCTCGGCAATTTCGACCGAATTTTCAGCGCTGCCACTAGCATCAACACTGTAGTTTGATACTTCTGATGCTGCTGCCGATAGCTCTTCGATTGCAGAGGCAATTAAGCTCATTTGCTCGTTTTGTAAAGTAATATTCGATGACATTTGGGAGTTTGCGGTATAAATATTATTGGCTTCAATTGACACATTCTTCATTGAATGGGCAGTAGAGGTTAAAGTATCACGCAAGGATTGGCTCATAGTGTTAACCGCGACGGTTAAATCAGCAAGCTCGTCCTTGCCTTTTATAGGTAGTGGTGGGCTTGATAAATTATTTGCCGCAATATCTTGGGCCTTCTTCAAGATTGGTTTAAGTCGGTTTAAGACATCGTTACTGAAACCAACCGCCATCAATATCGAAATAATCATAGAGACCAAGGCGCTAATGATTAATACAGAGATTTGGTTATCCGTTCCGTTATTTAATGCGATCACATCGTTAGATAGCAATTTAGCTTGTGATGTTGCCATTTGTTCTAAATACATTAACGATTTTTTAGCCCGTGGTGCTGCATTGGTCGCTAATAAGCTATTGGCTTTATTCCAGTCACTAGCAGCTCGCAATTGAAACATCTGGTTCGGTAATGAAGCAAACTCTTCACGAACTGCCTGATAGTTATTCCATTGCTGACGCTGCGAATGTGAAAGTAAATGCTCATATTTTGAGTTTATCATCGCTAGACGTTGCTGATTAAGTTGCCATTTATTTTCGAAGTTTTGCTTAAACTCTGGGTTACCAGAGAGTAAATATGCGCGAATGTTAGCCAAAGCAATCGCAAATGAGCCTCGAGAATCCGCTAACAATTTCAAAAGGCTTTTACGTTCGACAGTAGCGGCTAGTTTTGATTCGGTATTTATTATTTCAGTCAGAGCCGCTAAAATTTGACCAGCTCGTGGCGCAGCATCCGTTAGTAGCAGTTGATAGGATGGAATGTTAGCTGGCGATTGCGCGATATCTTCTACTTGCTGTTGAGCGGCTTTAAAGGCCGCTAACTCGGCTTTAAGGTTGGCTAAAGTTTCAATGTTTTTAGGCACTGTCCAACTAGCAGACATCTGTTCAAAGGTCGCAAGACTTTGAGAAATCTGCTGCCATGCGTCTTGGCGTTGCTGTTTTAGTATACTGGCTTTGGCTGGGTCGGCGCCTAAAATCATGTAACCGCGTAAAGCAGCCAGTGAGTAATTGATGCCGTTATTAATATCTTTGCCAGCATCGACTGTTTTCATCCGCAAATCAAGCACTCGAGTTTGTACTTGTTTTACTTGAGATAAGTAGTAAAAATTGATGGCACTACCGATGATTAACACCAGAAAAATTGTGCCAAAGGCAACCGTAAGTTTTCCTCGAATGGACTTAGTCATAAACGTTCCTTGTTCATTAGCTAGCAATTATTAAATTGTGTTGGTTCAGGTTACTTAAGCTCTGTAATTAGGGTAAAAAATTGTTGATAATGGAATTTAATTATCATCATAAAATAAAGTATACGCAGCAAACAAATAAAAAAGAACCATTTAATTGCTTTGTATTAGTAAAAATGTAGTAGTACCAGAACAATCTAACACGATTGCTCCGGTCTTTGTCTGTAGTTAAAACGTCTTATTTGCTGTTATTAAAATGGTACTTAAATATTTAACACATGACCAGCAGTAAAGATTATTTTTATAAAACAAGCGCAGCAATGGTGCCAAAAATGATCAGCGGAATGTTGTAATGAACAAAAGTTGGCACAACTGAGTCCCAAATATGATCATGGTGACCATCGCTATTAAGACCAGAGGTTGGCCCTAACGTTGAGTCTGATGCTGGAGATCCCGCATCGCCAAGTGCAGCGGCTGTACCGACTAACGCAGCGGTAGCCAGTGGTGTAAAACCAAAACTAAGCGCCATTGGTACAAAAATAGAAGCGATAATTGGAATGGTCGAAAACGATGAGCCAATGCCCATGGTAATTAGTAAACCAGTGGTTAGCATTAATAATGCAGCAATCAGCTTATTGTCACCAATGCCACTGGACACGCTATTTACCAAAGAGTCTATTGCGTTAGTTGCTTTCATCACTTCGGCAAAACCGGCAGCCGAAATCATAATAAAGCCGATGGTGCCCATCATTAATACACCACGAGTAAAGATGTCTTGTGATTCGGAGATTTTAAAAACGCCGCCCAAAGCAAAGATACTGATGCCTAAAATTGAACCAATAATGATAGAACCAGAGTATAATTGGGCCGCTAGCGCCGCGACAATTGCTACTAGCGCAACCAGTAAATAGCGAGTTTCTAAACCTGAAACTAATAAGGCCGCTGAGCTATTGTCCTGAGATTCTGGATAAATTCGTGGTTTTCTATAGCTCACAAAAATAGCAAATAACAAACCTAAAAACATGCCACCTACAGGGATCGACATCACCATAGGCAGATCAGACGCCTCAATGATTAAGCCATTACTGGTCAGATTTTTAAGTAACAAGTCGTTAAGAAAGACATGTCCGAAACCAACCGGCAGCAGCATATAAGTTGCGGTTAAACCAAAGGTCAACACACAAGCAATTAACCGGCGATCAAGTTGTAATTTATTAGTAGCCTTTAGTAAAGGTGGGATCAAAATTGGAATAAAGGCAATATGTACCGGCACTAAATTTTGCGAGCTAATAGCTGCAAATAATACCGCGCTTAATAGAATCGACTTTAAAAAAATGACATTATGTTGGCCATTATTATTATCAACTTTGGCAATGATTTTACTGGCCAATAAATCAGTAATGCCAGAGCGTGATATCGCAACGGCAAATGCACCAAGCAGTGCATAATTTAGGGCGATAGAGGCACCGCCACCCAGACCATTGTTGAAAACATTAATGGTTTCCAATATGGTCATACCCCCAACAACACCACCAACCAGCGCACTAATGATCAATGAAAAAACCACGTTAACTCGGCATAATGACAAAACTAACATCAATATAACCGCAACGACTACAGCGTTCATTTAAAAAACCTTTTTGTTAAAGCTATGAATTAAGGCGCGCATAATATATTTATTTATTGATGTTAGCGAGTGTGTGGCTCGGTATTTGTTAACTTAGGATGCTTTTGCCGACCAGTTGTTTTAATAATATACACTTGGCAAGCTGTTATTTATAATTACTGGATTATGCAACACAGTTTGGTCAACTTAACCTTTAATCGTTAATCGTTAATCGAATGTCGTGCAGGTAGCCAAGCGGGTCGCAATGAATAAACAATGCAGTATTAATTTTGATTTAAACGATAGTGATAATCAAATCATCGCGGTGCCAGTGCCGCCTATCAAAATCGTCAGAAACTATCTAAATCAAGCGCAGCAACAAGCACTACAGCACGAGGCGTTGGTTTATCCATTTGAGCGTCCAAATATTGTGGTGTTTGGAAAATCCGTCAACATTCCTCGCAGCCAAGTGTGGTTTGGCGATGCTGGCTGTGATTATTGTTTTTCGTCATTGTTGATCAAATCGCAACCTTGGCCGTATTATGCCAATAAATTACGGCTTAAATTAGCCCGAGATTTTGGCGAGATGGCCAATGGTGTATTGGTGAATCATTATGATGATGGTCAACAAAGCGTGGGCTGGCATAGTGATAATGAACCTGAAATTATCGCCGATTCATTGATAATTTCCATCAGCCTTGGTGCCAGCCGGGACTTTGTGTTGCGCCATAATCAGAGTCAACATCAGGTTAAAATAGAACTACGCAGTGGTGACCTGTTGTTGATGTATCCACCAATGCAACAGCAGTGGCAGCACTGTTTGCCTAAAAGAACAAAAGTAATGTGCCCTCGAGTCAACTTTACCTTTAGGCGGCTAATTCAAAATTATCATCTCTAATTTTTTATAAGTAATTTTTCACAATTAACGGCTTTATTTCTGCATTGCTATTAAGAGTTCGTTGCTGATCGGTTACGATAGCCGAGTCTTTTCTATTTTGGTGTTTGAGCATGTCTGTAACCCTAGTTGTCACCTTGTCTATATTATTTTTAGTCGCTTTATTTGGCCGCTTGGTGGTTAAATTACCGAAAAATGTCTGGTTATTGTTTGCCGCCCAACCATTGGCGATGTCAGCATCTTCGATGATGGTTTTTGCAGGAGGTTTACTGGCAACCAAAATAGCGCCAACCCCTGAACTAGCTACCTTGCCGGTGACAATCTTAATTGGCGGTATTGCCTTGGCGGTATTTCCTGCGGCAGCGTTAATGAAACGTTTGGGCCGTAGAGTTGGCACTATGCTTGGACTTAGTTTAGGCGTGCTTGGCGCAGTGCTAGCTATGTTGGCTGCGATTTATAGTTTGTTTTCATTGTTGAATATTGGCGCTGGTTTGCTTGGTGCTAGTACCGCATTTGTTGCTCAAATGCGTTTTGCGGCGATCGAAAGTCTATCGAGTCTTGACGATTCGCCTAAGGCAATTTCAGTGTTGATGGTTGCTGGTATTTTTGCTGCTATTCTAGGGCCTGAAGTGGCAGTTTATGGCAAGTCCTTAATCGAATCACCACATGGTTACGCCGGTTCATTTTTAGGCTTAGGCTGCTTATTCATGGTGTCAATTGCGGTAATATCACGCCTTGACCCCATTGAAGTGGTCAGCCAAGATAAACTCAAGCCAGCGCGTTCAATTATTGAGATTATCCGTCAGCCAATTTTTATGATTGCAGTATCGTCTGCGGCTCTCGGATTTGCGGTAATGAGTTATGTCATGACAGCAACGCCGCTTAGCATGAATGTGATTGAAAAGTTGTCATTAGAGTCGACAAAATGGGTGATCCAAAGCCATATTGCAGCCATGTATTTGCCATCGTTTATCTCGGTGTTTTTAATTCGAATTTTGGGTATTGGCAAATTGATGTTTTGTGGAGGGTTACTATTTTTAGCGGTGTTTTTCGTGGCGTTGTCAGGGCAGCAGATCATGCACTACTGGTGGGCTATGGTGTTATTAGGCATTGGCTGGAATTTTCTTTATAGCAGTGGCACCTTGTTGTTACCGCAAACTTATGTCGGTGATGAACGTTTTAAGGCGCAAGCAATCAACGATTTTACGATCTTTTTCTTCCAAGCAGCAGGCTCATTTTTAGCAGGAATTGTATTATTTAATTTTGGCTGGCATCCGTTAATCTGGGTGACGGTGCCGATGATGGTCGCCATTTTCGTCATTAGTTGGTATTACCTCAAACTTGAACCACCAAAGGTTGAAGTACCACAATGGCCCACAGATAGATAAAAACTGCTTCGATGTCCAATATCACAAAGGATATGGCAACAATAAAGTAATCAACATGCCAGCGCAGCTGTGTATCGCCGCTAGGGACAATGTCTGACTCAAACGGCACAGGTCATCGGATTGCTGTTGTTTAGGGTTGAGCAAGGATGAAATGGCCAATATGGTGTTGGTCATTAAAATAATGGCTAATAAGTCGACTAGAAAGCTAATCGATACCATACATCACCTGCTATTTTATTGGGCATGGTATTAAACTCGGCCATTAACCGCTCTGAATTTTGTGCAAAAAAACACACAAAATATAATTAGTGAAATATATCATTAATTTCACAGCCAATTTATTTGGATGGACCTGGACGAGTAGCGCTACGGCCTTAGATGAATGATTTATACAAGCTAGATTTTGGCCATTTGTAACTTTAACTAATTGGCGCGGTAAAATAGTAGGCAATAGCACTTGACCATGTTCATAATCATTGAGTAGAGTTAATTAAATGCTAAGGACAGCATATTCGATCAATTCTAATTACTTTCACCAATAGTTTGTTGTCTGTCCTGTAATGCTGATAATTAACTTCCATTGCTGGAGCTATAAATGTTTGAAAGTAACTGTAAAATATTAGTTGTTGATGATTTTGAGACCATGCGAAATATCACCAAGCATATTTTAAAAAGTTTAGGTTATACCAATATCGATCAAGCTGAGAACGGTCGTCGCGCCTTAAAGATGTTGCAAAATGGTGGTTATGATTTAATTATTTCTGATTGGAATATGCCGGATGTTGATGGGTTGAGAATGCTAAAGGCAATTCGTTCTAATAACTTTTATCGAGACATTCCCGTTTTAATGATCACCGCAGAAATGAAACGTGAGCAAGTTATTTCTGCTGCTCAAGCAGGTGTTGATGGCTATATTGGCAAACCATTTTCGCCACAGGAGCTCAAAGAAAAACTGCAACTGGTTTATAATAAAAGAGTAAAAAATCAGACTCTTGCTTAGATTTTTTGATTCACGAAAACAGCCGTAGTACAGCGACAGTTATTCTACTGCGTTCACTGAGGTTGTGAAGTAAAGGTTGATAAAGGGAATTTAGCGGGGTGTGAACAAGATAGCACTTGATGGCGCTAAAGAAGTCGCTTAACTCGAGCATTAAGCTAATCTAATTATACGCCGTAGATTTAATCAGATATTAGTATAAGCCTGTAGGTGCTAATTTAAAGGGCCAACTATTGGCACGGGTGGCCATCAATGGCTAAACCATTCGGGCATGACCTTTTTCATAACCAGCATTTAAATGAATGTCTATTGCTTTGAGAACATCACGACGAGTGATTATACCTAATAAAACATTATTGCTGTCAACTACCGGATAAATTTTAGGTTTTTGGCCAGTCATGGTTTTAGCGATTTCGAGAATCGAGTCTTCAGGATTGACTGTTAATACCTCGTCACGCATTTTATCGGCGACTATGGTGTGAGACTCACCAAAATAGGTGGCTTCTAGCATAGTAGACAAACAGTCTTGTTCTGACAAAAAACCTATCACGTGTTTTTCATCGTCTAATACGGGGCCGCCAATTTGAGTTTTGGTTAAAAACAGCGCAACTGCTTCAGCAATTGGCATGTCTTTTTTAAAAGTGGCAGGTTGGTAGGTCATATATTCGGAAACTTGTAATGACTTCATAAGGTAATCTCCTTGGACTATTAATTTAGCTTAGACTGTTTTTAATCAAAAAGCTTCAAATAAAAACAGCTAGTTGATTGTTCCATAATCTTAGCTACACGCCGACTCGTCTCACGCTAAGTTAGGGAGGCTAATATAGCGAGAGACTTGAATTGTGATTAGTTTTGATTAATTTCTCGTTCAGCTAATGCTAAGTCTAAAGTTGCTTTTAACAATTTGTATAACCTGATCGATGCATCAATCTCGGTTTTTCTGTTGGTCAAACTTTCAATGTTAAGACCCAGCGGAATATTAAGTGGCATGCAGGCTTCTATAATCTGTTCGAGATTTGAACGACAAACCTTAATTGATTCTGCTAGCGGATTAGTCGATTCTAAGATGCGCCATCGGGTAGCGTCAGGTACAGAAATACCAAGCCATTTCATAAAATCAAGTGTAGTTTCACTTCCACAGGGGGTAAAGGTCAAAATAATACGTCGCGGAGCAATGCCTAAAGCACGACATTCACGGGCGTAGTTTGCCAACATATCAATGGTAGCTGGAGCATTATAAACGGCCTGCGAAATAAAGTATTGGCAGCCCATGTGATCTTTTTCGATTAAACGAAGATGCTCATTGCCTTTGGCGACATGACGCTCAGCAATGGTTACACCACCGAGGTAATAATCATTACGGTGTTGTTGTTGCACTTCATAAGCTTGCTTGAGCGTTAATGTTTGTTGTCCTTTTGACGAGGGACTGCCAACCAAAACAATGTCTCGAACACCGTATAATTGCCAACTGTTGTCGAGCCAAGTCGAAAACTCTGCTTCGTCTCGTTGCGATACACTTTTGTAAGTAATGACGGGACGCGATGACTTTTTATTGAGAATTTGTGAGTAATGACAAGGCTCAAAGGTTTTGGCAAAGGGAAATGGTCGTTTTACATCGGTGCGGCTCGCTTCGTCTTGAATGTCGTACACAATCAGTCCATCGAACTCAACTTTATCGAGACGAGCTAATAATTTGTCAGCAACCTGCTCGACTTGCTCTAGTGAAGTCGTCGCTCGTGGCGGCGTTGTGCCAATGAAATAAACACCAAAATTGGCGTCAGAAGATTTTGCGTGCAGTACAGAGTCCATCTAAATCTTATTACCTTGATATATTTAGTCATAAATATATCATTTTAGTCACCTTGTTATTAGTGTTGATAACAAAATGTGACTAAAACTTTAGTCGATAGTGACAATCTTTTGTTAATATCGTTTTTTTAATGAAACAACTAGATGAAAATGCTTGGATATAGAGATGAACAAAGCGGCACTGTTTAATCAGATAATAGACAAATTAACACAGGCACATCAAGGAGCGATTGCAGCTGCAACGCGGGCCCATGCTACGGCAACTAATAACGAGAGTGTTGCAGAAAATAAGTACGATACCTTTGGTTTAGAAGCCTCGTATTTGGCACAAGGTCAGTCGGTGCGTGTTGAGCAATGCCGTGTTGAATTAGAACAATTCATTATGATGGTTAAAACATCTGAAAATGCTGCCAACGTTGCTGAACCGCGGCCAATATTCGCGGTGGAGTTAGGTAGCTTGGTCATTGTGAGCGATTGTGAAGACCAAGTTCGCGCATTTTTGCTTGGCCCAGCTGCGGCAGGGCTGACCTTACAATGTGATGAGTTTGAGGTTACTTGCATTACCCCACAATCTCCAATAGGAAAGGCGTTACTTGGCAAAGAAGTTGATCAAGAGTTTGAATTAAAAATTGGGACGAACAGCCAGACCTTTGATGTGATTGCCTTATTTTGAGGTATTTGAGGTATTTGAGGTATTTGAGGAAAAAGTATTGAGCTAACAGTTTTTAGTTAGCCGTATTAAGGAATGAATATTAGTGGCTTTATATAAAGTGCCGCCGATAAGCCAAGTGATTTAACAGCGGCACTTACATGTGATCAGCGGCGCAATAGCTTAAAACTTGTGGTTGTATTGCACACCGTAGAGCAGGGCATTAGCTCTAGTTGTCGCGTTTATTTGCGCTAGCATGATGCTGGCATTTTGAGGGTGAAATTGTTGCTCAGTTACTTGAATATCTTTACCCATCAGGTAAGTCAAACCAAAATCAACGCTGTTTTTTGAAGCCAGTGTGTAACTAAAACCTGCTGAAAACCATTGACGGTCTGAATCAGGAATTGCAATAGATTTTATTTGATCAACCGCGCCCATGTCATACATGTAACCAGCTCGAACCGTCCATTTTTTATTGATCTTATGGGTTGTACCCACAGCTAAATGCCAAGTATTTCGCCAATCGTAACGCTTGAACTGGCCAACGGCATCGGTAGTTAAGACATCAAAGTTACTCCACTTAATATACTGAGCAGAATAGTGCACGGCCGTTTGTGCTGTTAATTGATGAAAACCTGAAAACTCGGTCATTGACGGCAATGGCAAATTAAGCGTGTCATTATTAAGTGCCACACCTTGAATAGTAAAATCACCATCAGCTTCAATCTTCGGGCTATAACGATAACTTAAACCAAATCGGTTGTCGGCATCTAGTTCATAAACAACACCCATATGCCAACCAAATCCAATGCCATCTGCAGTGATATCAAGAGCAGGTGCTGTCTTATCCATGCCTGCCATTTTAAATTCACGGTATAATTCGCCCGACGCTAAGATAATGTCTAAACCCGCACCAATACTAACTTGTTCATTGAGGCGATAGGCGACACTACCTTGCAGATTGATACTACGGACTTTGGTGGTGCCACTGAATATATCGGCTGCAAATTCACTGTCATATTCTGTCGTAGTAGCAAAGTTGGAATAAGCGCCAAACCCAACAGTTAGTTGCTGATCAATTGGGTGAACAATAAAAATATTTGGCGCAACGCTGGTACCACTGATGTCATTAGTATCTTGCAGGTCGGTTGATGTGTAACCGCTGCCGTTAAAAGTCTTATAATGAGTGTTCTTTAACGAGACATCGGTATCAAGCACGATAGCACCAAGACTTAACTCGGTGTCTTTAAATAATGCCATCGCAGCAGGATTACGTGCCATGACAGAGGCATTATCGGCAATCACCGCATCACCAGCAAAAGCACGGCCTAAACCGGTCGCTGACTGACTGTTAAGTTGGAATCCTGCAGCATACGATTGACTGCTAGTTAGCGCAAGAGCAAGGGTGACTAGTGATTTTTGCAATAATTTCATTTAAATGTTCTCAAAAAATAATCGCTGCATACTAGGCACTAGTAATAACCTTAACAACTCCGACCAGATCGAATGGCTAACAGTCGTACGTTAAGTTTTTGTTAAATCTAATGTGGCTTTTAACTGGCTTGACAGCGAGTTAATGCTTAAGCATTACTGTTGCTTGGTTTTTTACACAATTAATAGCTAAGAGATGTTGCTTGAATGTTAATAAGAGCTTTTGCTCTTATAGTTTAAGTGAATAAATAAACATCAGTGCTGGCACTTTTTTTGCTTAAAATAAGTTCGCGTTGAGAAATCAATTGATGATCAATCGATTATTACTTTTGTTTACTCGTAACTAAGTTCGGTGCTTATTTGGGAGGTTATGGTAAGTATTTCTATTTTTGTCTTATATTTTAATTGGGTTGAATTTAACCTTTTCTTGAGGCTGTTTAACAGGGTTTGAATGATGAAAATACCAAATGGAATCGAAAAACTCACCGTAATAAATAGTGATATACCATTAGGGCCATACCCATCTTTAGGTTTTGTTCCTATCAGTGATGCCCAGTTGGGCAATGGTGACTACTTTGGTCTTTACTGGCCGTTAGGCCGTGAGAATGACGATCCTATTGTTTGTGATATGTTGCATGATGAATGGGCGTTAGAACCTAGTTTTTCCTGTGTCGATAAGTTTATACAATGGCTGGACTTAAATGACTGGCAACGCGGTGATGAAGAGATTAATGATCAACAACTATCATCAGTAATTTTTTCCAAAGCAAAAGTATTATATTCAAGTACTGATATTGACGGCGCTATCGAACTATTAAATAAAGCATGCAGCAACCTGCCCGAAGTGAGTGAGTACTGGTTCGCCCTATACTCGCAGCAACGCAGAATCGGTGATATTGAAAAATCAGCTAATGCCGCGTTAAAAGCCATAAATTCTAACTGGGCCTTTGGCCTTCCTAGTGACTCAATACTCCGTGCCCTTCGCAATCCTCAATTTCAAGAGATGCTCAAGGATGATCCTTTAATGCAAAGAATAGGTGAATTCGAACTTCATTTTGGTGGCGTAAAAGAGAATGCAAACTACCCAGTCATGTACGAATGTGTGCAAGAATATTTTAAACGCGATCAATTTGTTGAGGGTCTGATGTTGTATCAAAACTATGGGTATATGATGCATTCTGAAACAGTGTCTTTTCAACAACGCTATAATTTTAAGTTAGATAATTGGCGATTGGAATATAGTGAACTGTG
>Ga0209292_1000400_pt1 | contig 57869 bp, 48 predicted proteins | sample GOMGulsemesocosm_2_FD_184634 | JGI IMG/M metagenome (GOLD analysis project Ga0209292, IMG submission 184634) | Methane-oxidizing microbial communities from mesocosms in the Gulf of Mexico - GOM9C Gulf of Mexico (SPAdes) (version 2) | ecosystem: Environmental > Aquatic > Marine > Cold seeps... | reverse complement strand
AAATTGAAAGCAACAAAATTTTCAGAATTCAACCCCTGTTCTTGCCATTTATCGTTAGTTGTTTTTGCGCCATTCATTACGATGAAATCAGGTTCGTAATCTTTCAGCTCTTCTTCCGAAGGACGAATGAACATGTTCTTTACAAAATGTGCTTGCCACGCTACTTGAGTGATGAAACGTACTTTTAAACGAGTATCTTCATTTGCGCCACAATAAGTATCAACAACAAATAAACGTTGTTCAGAAAGTTGGGTAGTTACTAAATCTTTTAAATGATCCCAAGTTTCTTGCGTCATTGGCTTATTATCATTTTTACCTTGATCAGACCACCAAACAGTATCACGGCTAGTGTCATCACGAACAATGTACTTATCTTTAGGTGAACGGCCAGTAAAAATACCGGTATCAACATTAACTGCACCTGATTCGGTTTCTACGCCTTTATCAAAACCGGTTAAACCAGATTTCGTTTCTTCAGCAAAAAGTAACTCATAAGACGGATTGTAAACAACCTCGGCAACATCATTGATGCCATATACAGATAAATCAATTGAGCTTTCTAAAGAAGCCATAGTGAATACTCTCCTAAAAGTATGACGGTGAACATTATAGTATGTTAAACATTTTTTGAGACCGCAATTTTAGGCGATTAATGATCAAAACGAAAGTAAAATTTCTTTCGTTGTGAAAGTTTTCACTATAACTTTCATTTATAGTGGTCATGCATGATAAAAAGCAATTAAGTATTTATGCATTTATTAATCGTTACTGAACATTCTCTGGGAGGTTTAATGTAATAATAACAATTGGTTGGTTACTTTGTTTGCGTGAAGTACTGATTGAAAAGCTATAGGTTATGCAACTGATATGCATAACCTTTAAGTCGAAATTATATTAGAAAAGTAGATAAAAAAATTAAATAAATGTTTTGTTACGTAAGAAAATATTCTCTAATGAAAGTTATATCATACGAAAATTAAATATAAATTTCGCAAAACCACAAGCTATGTTATTTAAATTCAGTAAGTTACTTGTTAATGAAACTTTGAATTAAAAAATATCTGCGTCATTACTTTCATTTACAGTATCTGAACCGTCAAGTATTTCACTACTATTGTCTTGAGTTACATATTCAGTTGGCGCTGTCCCTAACTGAAAGTATTCAAAGTAGCTAGTTTTATCGGTATTATTGGTAAGCTTCCCCGAACTTTTATCAATACGTACTGAAACTATATCAACCGGTTGATCAAAAGGTTCTTCTGAATAATCTTTTAATGCAACTTCCATAAAATTTATCCAAGCGGGTTGAGCTGACTTTGCTCCCGATTCTAGACCCGTTGTTTGTATTTTTCCTAGATTACTATTTGCGATAGTTTTACCTAAGTTTCTGCCTGGATCATCAAAGCCTATCCAAGATGTCGTGACTAATCGACGGCTAAAGCCAGAAAACCATGCGTCTTTTGACTGGTTCGTCGTGCCTGTTTTCCCTGCAATATCTTTTCGCTTTAATGATTGCGCTCTCCAACCAGTACCTCGCCAAATAGGTTTTACCTGCCAGTCGAATCCCCATATTGCTGCATTGAGGGCTTGGGTAACTAAAAAGGCATTCTGTGGAGTGATAACTCGTTCAGCTTTTATCAAGGGTAAGTGAGTTTCTTTAGTCGACGAAATATGATCAACTGCATCTTTGTTGTCTTCTTCTGTGCAAAACTCACAGGCAATAGCTGGGTTTGCTTGAAAGAGTACTTTGCCGAATGAGTCTTCTATTCTGTCAATCAAATAAGGTTGGACCAAAAAACCACCATTAGCGAAAGTTGCAAAGCCCGCGGCAACTTCCAAGGGAGTTAAGGACGCAGAGCCAAGGGCAAGTGACTCATTACGTGGTAAGTCATGTGGTGCAAATCCAAAAGAAGCTAAATGAGGAATAATTCTGTCGAGTCCTACCGATCTCAATAAACGAACAGCGATCACATTTTTAGATTGTGCTAATGCTAATCGAACGCGAATGTCACCATCATAAGTAGGAGGTGAATTTTTAGGACGCCATACGACACCAGAACTGCGATCCCATTGATTAATAGGCGCGTCATTTACCAACGTTGCCAAAGTAAAGCCATTATCCAATGCTGCGGAATATATGAAAGGTTTGATATTAGAGCCAACTTGGCGTTGTGCTTGTGTGACTCTGTTAAATTGGCTTTGTTTAAAGCTAAATCCGCCAATAGCGGCTTTTATAGCACCATTATCAGATGACAAGGATACAAGGGCAGAACTTACTTGTGGGAGTTGGCTTAATTTAAAACCGTATTCAGTTTTTATGACAAAGACAATGTCGCCATACTTAAGTATTTCACTGGCTAGTTTCGGAGCAGCCCCTTGTATTTCATCATTGATAAATTCTCGTGCCCATGACATACCTTGCCAAGGTATTTCACCTTCTTTTAAGGTTTTTTCATTATTATTGTCAGTATCAAAAAGCTTAACATGTGCAGATTGTTCAGAAACGTTAGTAATCACTGCTGGGATGAGTGTTTGATAATTTTTTATTTTCTGGAGTGCTTCAACAATTTCATTATCACTGAGCTCATTTAGTTGATTTGTTAAATCATCATCTACATTTTTATTGGTGTTTGTTTTTTCTGTGCGTAAAGAGGTAATGGCACCACGATAACCATGGCGTAAATCATAGGAAAGCATATTGTTTACAACAGCTTTTTTGGCTGCATTTTGGAACGTTGAATTAACGGTTAAATAAACTTTATAGCCGCCAGTATAAGCTTGCTCTTTCCCGTAGAGTTCGATCATCTCTTGATGAGCCATTTCGGCTATGTATGGGGCATTTAATTCAATTTTTGCACTGTGTCTTTTACCCGTGATAGGTGCTTCATTTGCTTCAGATAACTCTGCAGAGTTTATATATCCAGCTGTAAACATACGTTGCAATACAAGAGAACGATTTGCTTTTGCATTTTTAGGAGAACGTATAGGATTCTTAGTGGATGGCGCTTTTGGTAAGCCTGCGATAACCGCTATTTGTGCTAAGGTTAGATCTTTGACATCTTTACCATAATAAACTTGGGCTGCTGCGCCAAATCCAAAACTTCGATGCCCTAATGGAATTTTATTCATATACAGTGCGAGTATTTCATCTTTAGTCAATAAACTTTCAATATGAAAAGACAAAAATATTTCACGGATTTTACGAGTATATGTAACTTCACGACTTAAGAAAAAATTCCGAGCTACTTGCATGGTAATGGTACTTGCACCACCTTTGTTCTTCCCCATTAATTTACCTATAACCGCTCTTCCCATACCGATTGGGTCGACACCAAAATGTAAGTAAAAACGGTCATCTTCACTGGCCAAAATGGCATCGATAAGCTGCTGTGGGAATTCATTAAGTGTTAATGGAATGCGTTTTTTTTCTCCAAATTGATTGATTAACTTTTTATCAGCACTAAAAATTTGCATTGGCGTTTGCCATTGCATGTCTTTCAATGAGTCAATATTGGGTAACTCACTCCGCATTGAAAAATATAAAGCGGCTAAAGATAAGCAGGCTAAAACTACTAATATTAGACCTACTTTTATGAGACGTTTAAATGAAAGCACTAAATTTTCTCTCAATATTGGACAATGAAACGATTAATAACACTAGTATATCCTGTAAAAGCATGTAATAAATGTATTTATCATAATTTTGTGCCTAATATATACCAATGTAATTAAGTTTATTTTCACTAACTTATTTTGATTGTGTTGTTAATAAGTAAGTTTACTCATTCAGTGGGATGTTATGTTCAGTAGTTTTTTCAAAAAGAATACTTCTTTAATCGTTGGTATTGATATTGGATCATATTCAGTAAAAGCCGTTTTGTTAAGTCAAGATGATGATGGATATGTTCTTGAAGCTATAGCAACAGAAGTTATGCCTCGAGGTGCAATTATTGATCGTGAGATCCAAGATATTGATGTCGTTGGTAAAGTTGTTGCGAAAATAAGAAAAAAAATCACATCAACAGTTAACTTAGCTGCAGCCGCAGTTTCCGGGCAAACAGTCATTACTAAAATTATATATATGGATGTCAATTTGTCTGAGCATGAACTTGCTAGTCAAATTGAAATTGAAGCTGATAGCTTAATTCCATATCCTTTAGATGAAGTTAGTTTGGATTTCGAAAAGCTTGATATTAATGAATCAGACCCTTCTAAAGTAAATGTTTTATTGAGTGCTGCACGTAATGAGTCTGTAGAAGCAAGAGTTGCCGCATTAGAATTGGCTGGTTTTCAAACCAAAGTCATTGACGTTGAGTCATATGCTGTCAGTCGAGCTTATGATCTTAGTTTATCGCAATTACCTGATGACGCGAAAGATAAAACGGTTGCTATTGTTGATGTAGGTGCCGTGATGACATTATTTTCTGTAACTGATTCTGGCAATCATATTTATAGTCGAGATCAACTCTTTGGTGGGGAACAATATACCCGTTCAATTGTATCTTATTACAATCAAACCTTTGAAGAGGCAGAGCAAGCAAAAGTAACGAATGATTTACCTCCGAATTATACATTTGAAGTTTTAGGCCCATTTCATACTATTTTTACTCAACAAATACGCCGAGCAATTCAAATGTTTTTAACATCTAGCGGCAAAGATAAAATCGATTATATTATTGTCTCCGGAGGCAGTGCGAATGTAGAAGGTCTCGAAGTATTGCTTACGGAAGAGTTAGGTATTCATACCATTATTGCTAACCCCTTTAAGTCAATGTCTATATCGGAAAGTATTGATCAAGAAGAGTTAGATAAAACAGCTTCTCAATATATGGTAGCAGCGGGATTAGCCTTGAGGAGTTTCGTGTCATGGCATTTATAAATTTACTCCCATGGCGTGAAGAAGCGGAAAAAGCTGAAGAGCGTGAATATTTCACTATATTGACGGTTGTTGCTGTACTGGCTTTTGCTATCGTCTTCTTTATTAGTCAATTATATCAAATGCGTATTGATGGTCAAAATACGCGTAACGAGTTTTTAAAAAGCGAAATCAAAATATTAGATACACGTATTGTAAAAATCAGAAATTTAAATGAAAAGAAAAAAGAATTACAAAAAAGAACTGGCGTTGTCGAACAACTTCAACGTAGTCGCAATGTTGGTACGCAAGTTTTTGATGAAATTGCAAAAATAGTGCCTAATGGTGTTTATTTGACGAGTTTAGAAAAACAAGGGAATAGTATTAATATTATTGGAAAAAGTGAGTCCAATAATCATTTAGCTAATATGATACGTGAGATAGAACGTTCTTTATTATTTACCGATGCAATTTTAGAGTCAATTACGTCTAATGGAACACAAAACAAATTGCTAAGTGACTTCAAAATGCGAGTGCGCATTAAAGGACTATTTAATGAAAGTGAAGATGGACAACTGAATAATATTGGAGATAAGTCATGAATATAGACTTAACTCATTTTTTTGAACAGTTCGAAGGGTTAGAAGCTGACAATATTGGACAATGGCCCAAAGTGGCAAAAATAACCTTGGCTATATTTTTAGCAATAGTTGTGTTTGTTTTGGGTTATCTTTTCTTAATAAGTGATAAAATAACGCAGTTAGATAGATTTGTAGCTGAAGAAGTCTCACTTAAAAGTCAGTATCAAGCAAAATATCATGCTGTAGCAAACTTAGAGTTATTCGAGCAGCAAATGAAAGAAGCTGAAGCTTTATTTGCGAATCAATTGAGACGTTTGCCTGAGAGCCATGAAACTCCTGGATTACTTGATGATATTACATTTGTTGGTACAACAAGCGGACTTAAATTTGTAAAACTTAATTGGCAACCAGAAATAACGCGTGAAATTTATATTGAACTCCCTATAGATATAGAAGTGGTTGGTTCTTATCATGAATTTGGTAATTTTGTCAGTCAAATAGCAGGATTACCTCGTATAGTTACACTGCACGACTTTGAAGTAAATATGGAAAAAACTGCAAATGGTTTGCTTAGTTTAAAGCTGCAAGCAAAAACTTACCGTTATCGGGAGGCAGAAGCAAAGTGAAAAAATTATTCGTATTGATGATAGTTATTATTGGTGCTAGTGGTTGTTTTGATGATACCAGTGATTTGCATACCCATATTGCTAAAGTAAAATCGATGACGCCAAATGTAATTGAGCCGATGCCTGCTGTCTCAAAGTATGGTCATTTTGACTATTCAGCACAAGCGCTGCGAAGTCCGTTTGATGAGCCAAAAGCTGAAGCCATTCAGCAAAAAATTCAACAGATGTCAGGGTGTTTAAGTCCAGATCCTCGAAGAAGAAAACAACCTTTGGAAAAGTTTTCATTAAGCAATTTATCAATGCGAGGGACTTTAGGCGAACAAGGCGTAATTTGGGCGCTTGTTGAAGCTTCTGATGCGACATTACACCGAGTTGCTGTAGACAGTTATTTGGGTTTTAATAATGGTCGTATTACGACTGTTAATCAATTTAATGTTAAAATTATAGAGTTAATCCCTGATGGCACTGGCTGTTGGGTAGAACGTGAAACGACTATAAAAATGGTTAAGTCAGGTACCAAGGGGCAAGGGAAGTAATGTTGCTATTTAATAAAATGAAAAGTCATCACTCAATGAAAGTATATATAGCGCGATTTTTTATCACGGCAGTGATGTTATATTCTTTCGCTTTTTCGGCATGGTCAAGTGATCTTATAGGTATTAAATATAATACTTTACAAAATGATGAAATAGAATTGCAGTTTGAGCTTACAGAAAGAATTGTCAACCAGCCTGCAATGATAACGTCGATGAATCCCGCTCAAATTAGAATTACCTTTGAAGCTGAAAATTTTAATGAAAACTTATTGAAAACCTCTGTTGAACACGCCGGTGTTAGTCATATTAGTGTTCAAAAGTTAAGAGGAAAAGTCGTTGCTACGGTTCACTTAGATCAACTTTCAATTTTTGATGTTGAACAGAATGGAAATTTGTTTTCATTAATATTAAATAAAGGTGTTAATGATTCTCCTGTTACTAAAGTTAACCCATTAGGTAATAATTTTATCAATAATATAGCATCATTAGATTTTCGTAATGGTGACAATGATGAAGCACAAATCCTTGTTTACCTTGATGACAGTATGGTTGCTGTTGATGTAGTTGATAAACTTGGTAAGTTATTTATAGAATTCCATAATACGCAAATTATGGATGACCTTCTTTACAAATTAGATGTTACAGATTTTGGTACCTTAGTGACAGGCATTGAAACGTTTAGAGATGGCCGCAACGCAAAACTTATCGTAGATATCAATAGTGATTTTACGTTTAAGCATCAACAACTCAATAATGTATTTTCACTCACTGTTGTTAAGAATGATAAAGCCCCTGGCTATTTAGAGGAAGATGCAGACTTTACTGGGCGTGCTATTTCTTTGAATTTTCAAGATATTCCCGTACGTACAGTTTTACAAATAATTGCCGATTATAACGGTTTTAACTTAGTCACTAGTGATACCGTTTCTGGTAATGTCACATTACGTTTAGATGGTGTTCCATGGGATCAAGCCCTTGACATTATATTAAAAGTTAAAGGACTTGATAAGCGTATGGAAGGCAATATTTTAATGGTCGCACCTAGTGATGAGCTTTCTGCCCGAGAAGCTCGTGACTTACAAGCCAAGCAACAAGTTGCTGAGCTTGCGCCATTATATACAGAATATGTGCAAGTGAATTACGCCGAAGCGTCAGACTTTGCGGAGTTAATTAAAAATGAATCTAATAGTATTTTATCAATACGCGGAAGTGTTAGTGTTGATGAGAGAACGAATACTTTATTGATCCGTGATACGGCTAATAGTATTGAAGATATTAGGAGGATGGTAAATGTTTTAGATATTCCTGTCCGCCAAGTTATTATAGAAGCACGAATGGTAACGGTTAAAGATAGTATCAATGAAGAATTAGGTATACGGTGGGGAGTTACAGATACTGATGGTGAATTCGCCACATCAGGCACATTAGAAGGAGCAAATACTGCAGGTAGTGGTATTGTCCCTGATTTATCTGACCGATTAAATGTTAACTTACCTGTGGCAAATCCTGCTGCAAGTCTTGCCTTCCAAGTGGCGCGATTAGCTGATGGCACAATCTTAGATCTTGAACTAAGTGCCATGGAAAAAGAAAATAAAGGTGAAATCATTGCAAGCCCAAGAATTACCACGGCCAATCAAAAACAAGCTTATATTGAGCAAGGGGTAGAAATACCCTACCAAGAAGCCTCTTCAAGTGGTGCGACGACAACACAATTCAAAAAAGCGGTGCTTAGTTTAACCGTGACACCACATATAACGCCTGATGATCGTATTATTCTTGATTTAATTGTCACTCAAGATACGGTCTCTACTGTACAGAATGGTTCAGCGCCAGGAATTGATACACAACGAATAGGTACTCAAGTCTTAGTAAATAATGGTGAGACCATCGTACTTGGCGGAATTTATCAACAAGCAATTATTAGTACGGTATCAAAAGTACCTGTTTTAGGGGACATTCCTTATTTCGGTTGGTTATTTAGAAATAGCAATAACTTTAATGAGAAAAAAGAACTATTAATTTTTGTGACACCACGCATCGTAACTGAACGTTTTTAAACAACTTTGTGACTGACTGAGTATTTTTAAATTTTTTTTCGTCTCAGTTAACTTGCAATTTACACCGAACAATTGCGATAATTACGCCCTTAAAATTTTCGGAGGGGGTTCCCTCATATTTGTAAACGTAATTATTGATACGAGCTGAAGTTAATCTAATGGCAGAAAAACGTAATATTTTCCTTATAGGCCCTATGGGCGCTGGTAAAAGCACAATTGGTAGAGAATTAGCTGATAGGCTACATCTTGAGTTTTTTGATTCTGATCAGGAAATAGAACGCCGAACAGGTGCTGATATCGCATGGGTTTTTGATCTTGAAGGCGAAGAAGGCTTTCGTAAGAGAGAAGAAGGTGTGATTGAAGACCTAAGCGAAAAACAAGGTATTGTTTTAGCTACTGGCGGTGGATCAGTGATTAGCAAACAAGTACGCAATCGTTTATCTGCACGCGGTGTAGTCGTTTATTTAGAAACAACTATTGACAAGCAAGTGGCTCGTACGCAGCGAGATCGCAAACGTCCATTACTGCAAACCTCAGAAGAACCACGCACAGTGCTTGAGAACCTTGCAGTAGAACGCAATCCTTTATATGAAGAAATTGCTGATGTTATTGTAAAGACTGATGATCAAAGTGCAAAAGTTGTAGCCCACAAAATTGTTGAACGCTTAGATTTCTAATAAGTAAGCAGCACTCCCAAAAAGACCCAAACATGACAACGCTAAATGTTGAGCTCGGTACACGCAGTTACCCCATCTATATTGATAGTGGACTATTAAACGATAATAGTCTGCTGACTCAACATATCCGCGGTAAACGGGTTTGTATAGTTTCGAATAATATTGTTAAACCGTTATATCTTGAGACTTTAAAAGAAAAATTAACTGATTTTCAAGTTGATGAAATTATATTGCCAGATGGAGAGGCACAAAAATCATTAGCAAACTTTGATGTTATTATGTCGCATTTACTCTCGAAAGGTCACGGTCGAGATTCTACACTAATCGCTTTAGGTGGTGGTGTTATTGGTGATATTACTGGCTTTGCTGCCGCATGTTACCAGCGTGGTATTAACTTTATTCAAATACCAACGACATTACTTTCACAAGTCGACTCTTCTGTTGGAGGAAAAACAGCGGTTAATCATCCTTTGGGTAAAAACATGATTGGCGCTTTTTATCAGCCCAAAGCTGTTCTTATAGATATTGATAGCTTAGGAACTTTGCCTATTCGAGAATTTAATGCGGGTATGGCTGAAGTCATTAAATACGGTATTTTAGGTGATGGCGATTTCTTTACGTGGTTAGAAACTAATACGGATAAAATAAAATCAGGGGATAAAAACACTCTGATCGAAATGGTTAAAACTTGTTGTCAATGTAAAGCAGATATAGTTGCAGCTGACGAAACTGAAGCAGGTGTTCGTGCATTATTAAATTTAGGCCATACTTTTGGTCATGCCATTGAAGCTGATCAAGGTTATGGTAACTGGTTACATGGTGAAGCAGTAGCGACTGGCATGGTACTTGCCTCTAAGTTATCAGTAGCATTGAATTTGCTTAAAGCGTCAGATCTTCGTCGTATAGAAACTTTAATTGCCGCGTTTAATTTACCATTGATTGCTCCTGAAAATATGGGGTTTGAAGAATTTATTTGTCACATGCGTCGTGACAAAAAGAATTTGGCAGGTGTATTACGGTTAATCGTACCTACTGCTATTGGTCAATCAGAAATGCGTGATGATATAAGTGAGGACATGCTTAAGCAAATTCTGTAATTCTTAATACAGAACAGGTGAAACATGTCTGCACAAGCACATGACATAGAATATAACGCTCCAAAAAGTGTTACCACAATTAGCGCTAATGCGCGCGTTGACTATATTTTACGCTTTTCAAAGCATGCTGTTTTGGTTGTTGATCAAGACGTGAATGTTTATTCTCAAGTAGCAAGTAAGTTTCTTGGTTCTTTAACTACAGATCATAATGCGGCATTCATTGCCATCTCACCTAAGTTAAACGATATACAAATTCGTTGCCGTATTGTTGAACAACTATTTTCTGATACATTATTTGATCCTGAACAGTCACTGGCTGTTAGTTTAATTAATTTAGCGAAGCAAGAAAAGCACGCGATTGATATTGTCATTGAACATGCCCAGTTTCTCACAGTACAGATTTTACACGAATTATGTCAATTAACCGACATAGCTAAAAAAGCAGATTATGCGATTAGCGTTCTTATGTTAGGTACACCCCAAGCAGGTCTTGTACTTGCCAATAACAAATCTTTATTTCATAAAAAAATCTCTGTGTTATCCGGAGAAACGGGGCAGTTATTACCTCTAAATGCCAAAGTATTCAAAATAAGTAAGCCTCTATTAGAATTCACTCGTTTTACCAAATGGATGATAGCTTTTATTAGTTTTGTGATTTGTTTAGGATTAACTGGTTATTGGTTATTTCAGCAAGATGCTTTTAGTTTAGAAACAAAACTGAGTTTACAAGCGGCAACGCCTAATTCAACCAATATTGTTTCAGCTTTTAAGGAGCAGAAGATAAGCCCTTCAGCAAAAACAGAAGATATTTTTCTTTCTTTAACTGCACCAGTACAACAAGTAGCAGAAATTCAAAATGTAGCGGCGCAGCCCGCTGACATAGTTCAAGCAATAGTCAGTTTTGGGCAAAGTACTGTAAAATTAATCGAACCCAAAATCATAAAAGAAACTAATCGATTTGTTTCTTTTCTTGATGAAAAACCAGTGATTCAAGATGACATTGCAGCAACATTTAAATCGAGATCCGTTCAGCAAGATGTTATACAAACTATAACGCCTGAAAGTAATACAGCACAATCTCCAGTACAACCATTAGCTCAAGCAGGAGAAGTGGTAAGAAAAGATAATGTTAACTCGATTGAAAGTGTTGGCGACGAGGCCAGTTATTATACTTCTGCACAGTCAGGCTTTGTTATTCAAATTTCCGGTTTTACGCGTCTTTCTGCCTATCAAAAGTTCCTTCCTGATTTTGAGGGGGTGAACATTAAAACCTACTATAGGCTTTTTGATCAACAAACGATGTTAACGATAACCTCTGAGGCGTTTCAAACTCGTTTGGCTGCTGAACAGGCTATTATGTTACTACCAAGTGCAATTAAAGCTTATCAGCCATGGGTAAAGTCTGTTGAGGCAATTAATAATGAAATCAATGCTTATCAACGCTCCCAATAATGCGCTAATCAGGATACAATCCGTTTTATTTTTTTAAACGTTATATTTAAGCATCATACTTAAGTAATTAGTTGTAAGGCAAATGGGTTAAATGATCAAAAAGCATCGAGCATTTTTAAAGTGGGCTGGCGGAAAATATAGGCTCAGCGATGTGATTAATAAGATGCTACCCAAAGGTGAGTGCTTAATAGAACCTTTTGTTGGTGCTGGTTCAGTGTTTTTAAACACTAAATATGAACACTACATATTAAATGATATCAACCAAGACCTGATCAACCTCTATAATATTCTTAAAGAAAATCCTCAACAATTTATCAAAGACGCGGCTGAATATTTTACGCCAGAATATAATCAAGCAGAAGTTTATTATCAGTTGCGTAAAGACTTTAATGCGAGTACTGACAGCTACTTTCGCTCGCTTATTTTTCTTTATATGAACCGTCACGGCTATAATGGCTTATGTCGTTATAATAAGTCGGGTGGTTACAATGTACCTTTTGGAAAATATAAGCGCCCTTACTTTCCTGAAAGCGAAATGCTGTTTTTTGCTGAAAAAGCAAAGAAAGCGACATTTGTTTGTGAAGGATACCGAGAAACATTTGCACGGGCGAAAAGTGGCGACGTAATTTACTGTGATCCACCTTATGTTCCATTAAGTAAAACGGCTAGTTTTACAAGTTATGCAGGTAATGGCTTTGGTTTGGATGAACAAGCTGATCTAGCAAATGCAGCAGAAGAAGTAACAGAGCAGCATAAAATATCTGTGTTGATCAGTAATCATGACACTATCTGGACACGTAAAATATACGAACATGCTAATAAGCAAAAAACCATACAAGTCGCTCGTACGATAAGTCGTTCGACAAGTAAGCGCACTAAAGTTGCTGAGTTGCTTGTACTCTATAAGTAACTCACCCTAAGGTAAGACTAAAGATACCACTGCAATTAAAACACCGATAAAAAGCGCGGCACCTATAAGACCTGCAATGATGAAGTGGCTTAACTTTCCTTGGTTGAAATCTCGCTCACGGTTATTATCACTTTGTACGCCAAAAAATGCAGCTCCGACACTTTTAGCCGTCTCTTTAAAACTACTGTTCTTATCAGAAGGAGTTAATTTATTTGATGAGTCTTTATTTTGCATCATAAGCATTATTGTAAAGTGGTAAAAAGATAATCGCCTAATTTACCGGTTAAAACAATCCTAAATGTTATTCTTCATTTTAAATTCAGGTTTAATAAAACCTTGAGAGAGAAAATTTCACACATTAAAATGTGCCTTCATTGTTGTCAAAAATCAATAATAAAGATAAAAAGTGTTTGAGTCATAAAAAAGAAAAAGCGCTTGTTAATCAAGCGCTTTATACATTTGTACTTATCGACTTAATAATTATGATAAAAGCCATAAGTTTCGTTTATTTTACGATGTTGTTTGTCAGCCCAAATATAATAATCTTGATCTTCTAATTGGCTTGCTGCTGCTTTATCTAACAGAATAACCGCGTTTTCATGCATTTGTAACGCTGAAGCAGGGCACATGGCTGATAAAGCGCCGGTGATCATATCTTTTACCGCTTTCGCTTTGTTTTCGCCAGTAGCCATTAATAATACATAGCGAGCATCCATAATGGTGGCAATACCCATAGTCATCGCCATTGAGGGTTGTTCTTCACCTTCTTTGAACAATCTACTGTTGTCGGTTAGTGTTTGTTGAGTTAACGTTTTTATACGTGTACGAGATGACAAGCTTGAAGTCGGCTCATTGAAACCAATATGACCATTAGCACCAATCCCTAAAATTTGTAAATCTATGCCACCTAATGATTTTATTTTATCTTCGTAGCTAAGCCCTTGAACCCGAGGGTTCTGCTCATTAGTGCAGGTAGGTAGGTAAGTGTTACTTTGATCAATATTTACATGATCAAATAAATGTTGTTTCATAAAACTGCGATAGCTTTGTGGGTTATCAGCATTAATGTTGTGGTATTCATCAAGATTAAATGAGGAAACATTGTTAAAGCTAAGACCTGCGTTTTTATGTTTATTTACTAATTGTTTGTAGAGGCTAATTGGCGTGCTGCCGGTAGCAAGACCTAGAACAGGTTTTGCTTTTTTCGTGATTAATTCGCTAACCCAATGTGCCGCATTCTCTGCAACTTGTTCAGCATCATCAAAAATAATTATTTGCATGTAAAATCCTTAAAATTTAATTTAATTTGGTATAAATTTATAATTTCACTAACGGATGCAAATATTAATTGTGATGAAAATCGGCTTTTAGTCTAGCTAAAAACATTTTTTATAATGTTTTAAGTATCTTAGCTACGCTGCCGTTTATTTTTAAATCAACACAGATTGAATTGTACTACGGTGGGAATTTTTTTGCACTGTCTTTAAATAAGATAATGCAAAGCCAGTAATGTGTATTACTGGCTTTGTTGGTTGTTATAAGTCGATATCAACAGCATATGAGACGTAAAATTTTAAGTCATCTTCGCCCTCGGTAACATTGTCATCAAAACTTACTTTAGACACACCAAAAGTAAAGCCATCTTTACTTATTGAAGCGCCAAAATCAGTCGATTCAGTAGAAAAGTCACCGCTGTAATCACCAACGTGTAATGCAATCTCAGCACCGCTTGCTAAAGAAATTGCATAATCGATGTTCGCATAAACAGAATCACCAAATTCACCACCGTCACCGCCAGCTTCTGAATCAGCTAATACAGCTACACCAAATGTAAAGCCGGCCGTTGAAAGGCTAGCGTAAACTTCAGAGAAATCATTCTCGTCTGCAATACTATCTGGGTATGCGAAGTAAATATAACCTACATCATAAGACACATCTTCGTTGATGTTGCCACCAAAACCAGAATAAAAGTCAAGTTCTGTTTTCATATCACCCCAAGAAGCATTAGACGCCCATGTGCCAACATAAAAGCCAGAGTCAGCTGAGTAATCAATCCCGCCAGAGATGGCAGAAGCGCCACCCGTTTGTTCTAAACCACGCCATAGATAGTTACTGGTAGCGGCAACATTAGCTGATAAACCTTCGACAGCAAATGCTTGTGTTGACAACAATGACGTTGCGGCAATTAAAGATGTAAGCGATAGTGATAATAGTGTTTTTTTCATGTGAGTCTCTTTATATAGTTTTATAGTTATATTTTTATATGAATTATTTTAGTGCTAACCTTACATTGCAAGGTAGATGCCTGAGCGGCCAATAGAAATGATAAAAATTCATCCTTAAATTTCAAGTGGTTAAGTGTTATTTGTTTTTTTGTTAATTAATAATAATTAACAACGATCTGTTTTGGTGCAACTGAAAAGAATAACGCTCACAAAAAGAGCAAAAAATAATGATTACGAGTTGTTAGGAATAATTATTGATAAATTCACAGTTTATGTGCGTTTTAACATGTTATTATTGATAAATTTACAGTTCATGTACGTTTTAACATATTATTAATGATAAAGAATATTAATTTCAGATTAAAGTCTTATATTTCCCTTAAATAATAAACCATGACATATATAGGTAATTTCAAATAAATAGTACTTATATGAATGAATCTATCTATAGAGTTTTCCCTTAGGTCGTTGTTATAATGCGTTCATTATTCTAAAAAGGTTTATCTATGTCTTCATTTTTAATTGCTCCTTCCATTTTATCTGCTGATTTCGCACGCTTAGGTGATGATGTTGCTAAGGTTTTAGCTGCCGGTGCTGATGTTGTGCACTTTGATGTAATGGATAATCATTTTGTTCCTAACTTAACTTTCGGGCCGATGATTTGTCAGTCTTTACGAGATTACGGTATAACTGCCCCTATTGATGTGCATTTAATGGTGAAGCCAGTTGACAGTTTAATTCCAGGTTTTGCTAAAGCCGGTGCTGATATTATTACCTTTCATCCAGAAGGAAGTGATCATATTGACCGTACTCTACAGTTGATTAAAGATCACGGTTGTAAAGCGGGATTGGTCTTAAATCCTGCAACACCTTTACACTGCTTAGATTTTGTTATGGATAAACTTGATGTCATCTTATTGATGTCGGTTAACCCTGGTTTTGGTGGACAATCATTTATTCCTACTACGTTAGATAAATTAAGATTAGTCAAAGAACGTATCATCGCGAGCGGTCGAGATATCCGTTTGCAGGTAGATGGTGGGGTTAAAGCTGATAATATTGCTGAAATTGCAGCGGCTGGCGCGGATATGTTCGTTGCGGGTTCAGCCATTTTTTCAAAACCAGATTATAAAGTTGCCATTGATGAAATGCGCAGTGAATTAGCGAAAGTTACAAAATAGTCAATAAACAAATTAATTAAATTAAAGGGAAATCATGAGTAAACCTATCGTATTAAGCGGCTGTCAGCCATCAGGTGATTTAACCATTGGTAATTATTTAGGTGCGTTAAAACAATGGGTTAACATGCAAGATAGCCATGAATGCTATTACATGCTTGTAGATCAACATGCTATTACCGTTCGTCCAAATCCAGAAGATTTGAGAAAAGCGACGCTTGACGGTTTAGCCTTGTATTTAGCGTGTGGCGTTGACCCTGAAAAAAGTACCATCTTTATTCAATCGCATGTTCCTGAACATGCTCAGCTTAGTTGGGTGTTAAATTGTTACACGCAAATGGGTGAATTGAATAGGATGACTCAATACAAAGATAAATCTCAAAAGTCAGAAGCCAACATGAACTCAGGCTTATTTACTTATCCGGTATTAATGGCAGCGGATATTTTACTATATAATGCTGACCGTGTACCCGTGGGGGAAGATCAAAAGCAACATTTAGAATTAGCTCGCGATATTGCTACGCGCTTCAATAACCTTCATGGTGAAACCTTCACAGTGCCAGATCCATACATTCCTGAATTTGGTGCTCGTGTGATGAGTTTGCTTGAGCCTACTAAAAAAATGTCTAAGTCAGATACCAATCCAGGAAATTTTATTGGTTTGTTAGAAGAGCCTAAAAAAATCAGTAAAAAAATTAAACGTGCGATGACGGACTCTGACGAGCACGCCAATATTTATTTTAATATTGAAGAAAAACCTGGTGTATCCAACTTACTGTCTTTGTTGTCATGTTGTACCGGTGAAACTGTTGAGCAGTTAGTGCCACAATATGAAGATAAAATGTACGGCCATTTAAAAGGTGATGTTGCTAATGCAGTGGTTGCTTTATTGGAGCCCATTCAACAGAGATATCACCAAATTCGAAATGACCAAGCTTACTTAGATTCAGTAATGAAAGCAGGTGCTGAAAAAGCTTCAGCCCGAGCAAGTAAAATATTAGCAAAAGTTTATGACGCAGTAGGTTTTATTCCTCGCCCATAATTTATATTGCATCAAATAAAAGTAATAAAACAAAAGGCTAACGATCACTCGTTAGCCTTTTTAGTTGTTATAAACATAAGTCATTAATATACTTGGTCTTAGCGTTTACTTTTCTTCTTTTGCAGCCTCTTGTGCTTTAGTAAATAACGCTTTGCTATTTTCAATAAAGTCATGCACATTATTGCTGCTGGTAAATAAATAACTTGGCGCCATTAATGTGGTATTGAAGGCTGGCCGAATACTGAATTCGGGTTTTTTACTTAATTGAATTAAATAGCTACCGCCAAACAATAGTAGGGTCATACAAGCCGCAACTGCCGTTCTGCGTTTATTGGTCATTTGGAAACCAATATGGCAATTAAGCCAGAACAAACAAAAAGCTAATACGATAGGAAATAAAGAAAAAACCATACCGTACATAGATTGAGATGAGGAGTTAAAGCTGATCAAGTTTTCGACAAAGTCACTTAGCCACATCAAATTGAAAAAGACAAAACAGATGCCTAACTGTCCCCAAAATCGAGCCTCATGTTTGGTTAAATGAGAAACTAACGCTACGCCGGCAGGCCAAAGCGTGAACATTAATGTCATGCCAATGGCTGGAACTAATAATCCTGTAAATGTAGCCTCTACTGGGTTGTGAAGATTAAATAACCAACCAGTAATTGTGGCGAAAAACAAAATGCTTAGCGTTAAAAAAATAGGGTGCCTTGTTAAGTTTAAAATGTTTTCAAATGGGCTGAAACTGATACTTTCAGGAACAGGGTGATCGGGAAAAATTACGCGCATTAAGCTTTTTCCAATAACAAACACTTGCCCTGAATGTACTATGTGTTGATGAACCGCTAATTTTGTTTTTGAAAATTCATCTTCATAAAAACTACCGTTAATAGTGTCTTCGTCATTTAATACCCAGTGTTCGCCATTAAAGTTAAGACTAAGGTGTTGAGCACAAATATGCGGGTCAGCCATAATAATATCATTATCATAACCACGGCCAATATTGATATTATCTTGCAAAAATTTATGGCGAGCTATTAACTTGTGTGCGCGTGTAATTTCTTCAATGATTATTTCCATGAGATTGACTCCATAAATTTCTCAGTGAAGTTAAGCGCACTATCTTGACTAACACCTGCAATGGTGAAATGGCTTAGTAATGCTTGGTCTCCCTTATCAACAGAAATAGCAACGTATAAAACATCAAATAGTTTGGGGAAGTCTTTATAAGCACGGGTGCAAAAAACAGATTTATTAGTAATCGCTAGATTTAATGGTGTAATGATGTCGTGCTGACATTGATATTCAGAGACATCATCTTTACCTGCTTTATTACCAGATCTTACTTGGTTTAATTGACGCTCAAATATTTGATAAAATTTTGTATCGCTAAGTTTCTTTGCCTGCATATAGCGATATTCCATTTCAATTGAACCCGTGAAGAAGTTATTAGAAATGTAAGTATTTTCATCTAAGGAACAATTGGCTACAACGGCAGATACAATCGCGTCTGCTTTATCAGCATTTGACTCGCCCCAGCAGCGGATAAATGGAATGTTGACTATAGGGATTAAGCCTTCACCTAATGGCCGCATTTGCCATTCACTATTTAGCAATGTCGAGATTAATTTGTCTTGATTCTCGGTTAGTTGCTGAGCCATTTGCGCATCAATGCTTGCCGGTTCGGACGTTTTATATCGCTGATATAGGTTAAGCAATTTATCATGAGGCACTAAAAAGCCAATTTGATTACCTGATGTGGCAACATTCACGCCAACAACTTCTGAGTTTTTGTTCACAACAGGCCCGCCACTCATACCTGAATTTACCGAACCCGTAAAATGTATGCGGTCGTTAAATGACTCTTTTTTCAAACCATTATAAGTACCAGGTACAACTATCATGCCTAAGTCGTGAGGATTACCTAAAGAATAGAGCTCTTCACCTTTGTGAGGCACACTTTTTGCTATTTTAAAAAAAGGCATTTCGCTATCAGTCGTTCTTTTAACTAAAGCTAAATCATTTATTACATCAACACTCAGTAAAGTAAGTGGTGCTTTATTGCCTTGATGATCGAAAATCTCAATCGAGTATTTATTCGGGTGCCGCGCATAGCCCGAAATAACATGATAATTCGTTGCTATTAAGCCGTCGCTGCTTATTTGGAAACCTGAGCCGATAGATGACTTCTCTCCACTCGCGATATCTATGAGTCTTATTTGATAAAGTGATGGTGCAAGTTGTTTGAATATTTCTTCTGCTTGTTCGGTGGCATAACTTACTGTGCTAATACACAATAAAATTAAGGTAGTTAAACCTTTCATTTATTTTCCTTATTTTTAGTCTTACCTCATTGTGCCACTGTTAGGGGAATTGTCATCTATTATCCTAAAATAAAGTGAATTCTATTGGTTGTTTGTTAATATCTTGCAGACGTTAATCAAAAGAATAACGGGAGGTTAGAGATGTATTTAACATGAGTGATACTTATATAAGTTGGCATAAAAGTTATAGGTTTTGATTGTTTATTGTTGAATGCTGATTTTGCATCGATCAATCTTAATCTACAGTAAATAAAATGTCGACTAAATCGTAAACTGCGACATTTAGTCACACTACAAATCCTTTAAATTTCATTATTATAACTTCAAATATATTTGGTCATTAAAATAAAAAGAAGTTATGCATACGAAAACAACACTTAACATTATAGCGCTTATAACTTGCCAATATTGTGCTTCTTTAGCCGCAGAGACTCTTGAAACTAAAGCTGAGTCAGTCTCTGTTGACATTATTACTGATCTTGTTGAACCTGTAGTTGAATCTAAAAATTTAGAACGCATTACTATTACAGCAAACCGCAAAGAATCTCTTGATACAGATCTCGCAATGTCAGTGCACAGTGTTGGCAAAGAAGAATTAGGGCTCGATAATGGTCAACATGTTGCAGAATCGTTGAATAGCCTTTCCGGAGTATTAATTGATCAACTATCTGGTGGACAAGGACATAAAGCTTCTATTCGTATGCCAATGAATACCAACGGTTATTACTTGTATTTACAAGACAATATTCCACTGCAGTCTCCCGCTTTTTTTAATCATAACGCCCTATGGTGGTCGAGCTTTAATTCAAATGTTTCGCGTATGGAAGTACTGAAAGGTGCGGGTACTGCGCTTTATGGTTCTGGCGCGGTTGCGGCGACGATTAACATTTTGTCTGCTGATGTTGCCGAGCAAGCTGAAACTTCTATGGACTTGATGTTAGGCGAAAACAAGTATTCAAAAATTCAGCTCAGTCACAGCAATAAAATTTCAGGTAACCAAGGTTTTAGAGTTGCTGCGTCTTATTTGGATAATGAAGGCTGGCGTGAACATACTGGCTCAAAAAGAGCTGAAGTCACTTTTCGTCATGAAGTTGAAATCTCAGATGATGAAAGATTAATTACCTCTTTTGTTATTTCTGACTTAAAGCAAGAAATGGCGGCAAGTTTACCTGCAGATTTATATAAAAATGATAAAACGAATTCTGGTTTATCCGATGAAGTATTAGCGAATGATCCGTTACGTAAAACCCAATATATAAGACTTTCAGCGCAGTGGGATAAAGCCGACGGTAATAATTTTTACTCGTTAATACCTTATTATCGTTTCCGTACGAATGACTACACAGCTACGTGGAATCAAAACATGCCCAAAGTTGAGTCTGAGGTGCAAACCTTTGGTTTATTGGCACTGGCGAGTTTTGAGCATAATGATAACAGTGAAACCATTATCGGTACCGATATTGAATTCACCGAAGGTGAACAATTATCATATCAACCACTAGACTTTACAACCACAGGCTGGGGCGCAGACACTTTTTTAACAGGTGAAAAGTTCTATGATGACAAAACGAAATATACTGGTATATCACCTTATATTCAGCATAAACGAACATTAACAAATAAATTCGATTTAACACTGGGTGCACGCTACGATTATGCAAAATATGAATTTGAAAATAGTCTTGATGTATATGGTGATATTGGCCATGGGAAATTAAGTTTAGAAAATCGTGATGACGACTTTAATCACTTAAGCCCCAAAGCGAGTCTAAATTACCACTTAAGTGATGAAAGTAGTGTTTATTTACGTTATGCCAATAGCTTTCGCTTACCAACCGCTAGCAGTATCTATCACTTAACTACTAAAGATGACGGCAATGCTAAAGCGGTTGACCCAGAAGTCTCTGATACCTACGAGTTAGGTTACAAAGTCAATTTAGGAAAGGTGAATTTTGACTTTGCTGTTTATTATATGGATGTTGATGATGGCATTGTTCAGGCCTACAACGATGATGGTCAGCGCTATTTAACCAACGCAAGCCGTGTTATTCATAAAGGTTTTGAAGCGGCAATGTTATGGCAAATCAATGAGCAAGTTAACCTCAGTACTGCTTATACCCAAGCAAAGCATGAATTTGATCAACACGATGACTTTTCAGGAAATGAAATGACCATGGCACCAGAGTATATTGCTAATGTGCGTTTACGCTATCAGCCATCATTTTTATCTGGGTTTACCAGTATGTTAGAAGTTCAGTCTATCGGTGAATATTGGTTAGATGATGCGAACAGCCAAGATGATGAAGGTATTGACAGGGTTTATAAGGGATACACTATCGTGAACTTAAAAGCGCGTTATCAATTATCTAATAAACTTGCGTTGCATGCTCGATTATTAAATTTAAGTGATAAAGAGTACGCACAAGAAGCATCTTATCGTTATGGAAAAACAACGTATTCACCCGGTGCGCCACGTACGGTTTATGTCGGCTTAAATTACCAATGGTAATAGGAAAATCTGAAATGAAAAGTTTTCAAAAATTATTAAATTTTACCTTTATCTTTTTAGTGACCGCGTGGTTGCCAAATAGCCAAGCGGTTATGCTGAAACATGAACATCGAGAAATGAAGACCAAACAAGAAAAACCAGCGTCAAGCAGCAAGTGTTTAAATGCTGCTATTTCGTGCGCAAAAACGGTGACATCAGCATTTGCACCAAACGGTGATTTATGGCGATTGTGGGTGCACCAAGACAAATTAATCGCACAAGTGTCTAAAGATAATGGCTACACGTTTTCAAAACATAAAGTGTTAGCGATACCAGCTGAAAAAATATCTGCTAGAAATGAAAATCGTCCGAAAATAGCGTTTGATAAAGCTGGTGGTATTTATTTGTCATGGGCAACACCCAGGGAGAAAAAGTACACCTCAGACGTTCGCTTTAGTTATTCAAGTGATTACGGTAAAACGTTTACTCAACCTATCACCGTTAACAATGACAATTTATTAGCGGGTCATAGTTTTAATGAAATGCTTGTTAGCGATAATGGTGATGTGAGCATTGTTTGGCTTGATGGTCGCTTATCTCATCAATTACGTGCGCAAGGTAAAAAATCAAAAGGTTCAGCACTTTATCTCGCTAAAGCTAATTTTAAAAATAGAAATGGTAATCGTATTTTTACCAATCAACAGTTAGCAAATGATACGTGTGTTTGTTGTCGAATTGCCATGGACTATAATCAGCAGGGTGAATTGGCTATTTTTTGGCGACATATCTACGGTGATAATATTCGTGAGTTTGCTTTATTAACACTTGAACAAGATGAAGTTAAGCCAAAACAGCCCTATCAGGTAAGTCACGATCACTGGAAAATTAATGGCTGTCCACATCAAGGTGGGGCAATAAGCATTGATGAAGAAAATCGTTATCATATGGTTTGGTTTAACCAAGGTAATGTAGGTAAAGGTATATTTTATGCGTCGAGTGATGATCAAGGGAAAACAATGACGAAGCCTATTTCAATAGGTGACCTTTCTGCACAAGCTTCACATCCGCATTTGAATAAGAATAACGATAATATTGATATTATTTGGACAGAGTTTAATGGCGCTGAACATCTACTCATGCATCAGAAATCAATCAACAATGGCAAGTCGTTCAGCAAAGTTAAACTTTTAGCTAAAGCAAAAAATGGTGCTGATCGTCCATTCATTATAAAAAAAGACAATGTTAGCTATGTTTCATGGCAACGTCCGAAACAAGGGCATTGGATAAAAGCATTATGATCAAAATTATAAGTGTCTGTTTAGTTTTTTTTATGATGTCTTATAGTCATTCAAAAGCACAAGCTAATAGCGCTGAATCTGAGTCGTTTAACCCTCGACCTTTCAGTAATGACGCTTTTACGGTATTAAAAAAGCAAAAATTAGGAAAACGTTGGTTGATGGTCTTGTGGTCGTTAGATTGTCCTGCGTGTTTTAAAGAGTTAACGCTTATTCAGTCGATACAAAAATCAGCTCCTAATAAACCACTCAATGTTGTATATATTAACGCAGATGACAGCGATGAAGTTTCCTTTGAACGTAGGCAAGTGCTTGCTGATTATGAAATGAACTTATTTGAAAATTTTTATTTTGCTGAAGGACAAGGCGATAAAAGTCGATATCATATTGATCCAAGCTGGTATGGGGAATTACCGCGTAGTTATTTTGTTGATGAAGCCGGCAAGTTTCACGGAAAAAGTGGATTATTGGACAAGGCGTTAATAAATCAATGGCTGTTAAAATAAGTTTGTTTTATTAATGCCCTGAAGTTAACTTCTTATATATATCTGCAAAGCTTGCGAAAAAAACCAGTAACCTAACCCTTGACCTTGCTGTTTGATTTTCAACATTTCTTGTTTTTTCCGTTGATTACTTTTTCTTTCTATTGCCAAGTGCTGTGTCTGCGTTTTTTCTTGTCGCACAGCCTCTTTTCGTTCTGATGCTTCATTAGCTCTTTCTGTAAAACGATGGCGGGTTTCTGCGTCCATTGAGGCCATAATACTGACGACACGAGGAGTCGACTTTGCATTCTCTACTCTTTTAGGTTTAGGGGGCTGCACATAGGCTTTAGCTGGAATAGATCATTTCCTATGCTATATACGCTTGCTGAAAACTTAATAGTAAAGTAGAATCAAATGATAATCATTGTTATTTGAGTTTTAATATATGACCCTTTCACAATTAACGAGTACCCAACGAGCGGTAATTCGTCGGTTACCTAGTAATTTCGATTTAACGTCAAAGTTAATCGAGCAGGGCTTTGCGTTAAAGACTGAAATATCATTAGCTCACAAAGCTCCCTTTAACGGGCTACTTGCCTTTCATCTTCATGGTACTAAAATTTGTTTAGCACCTAGTGTCGCTCAACAAATAGGTATAGAAATCGTCTAATGTCTCAAGCTTTACATTTGGCTCTAGTTGGCTTTGCCAATTCAGGAAAAAGCACATTCTTTAATGCCTTAACGGGCGCAAAACAACAAACGGGTAACTGGACAGGTGTCACTGTCGCGACGAAGCAGCAGACTTTTCCATTTAATAATCAACAAGCGTTATTATCTGATTTACCAGGTGTCAGCTCTCTCGCTAGTCGAAATCAGCAAGGCAAAGATCTTTCAATCACTCAGGACTTTATTAAAAGCCAATCGATTGATTGTTTAATCAACGTTGTAGATGCGACACAATTAAAACGTCAACTGTACTTAACGACACAGCTACTTGAACTCGGTTTACCTGTTTTATTAGTGATTAATAAATCAGACCGAAAAGAAGCTCAAAACGTTGATACAAAGATTCTAGCGAAAGAACTTGGCTGTAAAGTTATTATCGCTAATAGTTTATCTAAAAATACCTTGAAAGATGTTGAGTCTGCTTTACTTGAAATGCCTAAGGCAAGTACTCGCCCAAAAAAATTAATTTTACCTGAAGGACTGCTAAATCAAATCGCAGATAAAAGTTCAGCTGATGCTTTATTCGAACTTGAATGCGGCTCTTGCAATGATGATGGTACTTGTCAGCAAACGAATGACGATGCGATTAGTATCATGCAAGCACGATATGAGTTCATTCAACAATTATTGCTTGATGTCAAAAAAAACCTGCCAAGCTCGAAACAAAAATCTGCAATAAGTTTAAGTGATCGCCTTGACCAGTTTATTCTTCATCCATGGTTAGGCGTTCCTATTTTTCTAGGCATGATGTATTTATTATTCATGTTTGCCATTAATGTCGGTAGTGCGTTTATCGATTTTTTTGATATTTTAGCCGGCGCGATTTTTGTTGATTATCCTCAACATTTCTTATCAAGTTTTGATTTGCCTCAGTGGTTGCTTACACTTATTGAAGGGGCGGGTTTAGGCATTCAAACAGTAGCGACATTTATCCCAGTAATCGCTTGTTTATTTATTGGTTTGTCTATTTTAGAGAGTAGTGGTTACTTGGCACGTGCTGCATTTGTAGTTGATAGTGCAATGCAGAAAATCGGTTTGCCCGGTAAAGCATTTGTACCATTAATTGTAGGTTTTGGTTGTACCGTACCTGCGGTAATGTCGGCACGAATTCTTGATAGTGAGCGCGAGCGTATTACTACCATCATGATGTCGCCGTTTATGTCGTGTGGCGCCCGCTTACCCGTATATGCTTTATTTGCTGCAGCATTTTTCCCTGATTCAGGGCAAAATTTAGTATTTCTACTTTATTTGATTGGTATTGCGGCTGCATTGTTTACAGGTTTCTTATTAAAGCACACGGTATTAATGGGTAAGAATTCTATCAATATTATGGAATTACCGCTTTATGAAATGCCAAAACTATCTTATTTAGCACATCGTGTTTGGCAACGAACTCGCTCATTCATACTTGGTGCAGGAAAAACTATTGTACTCGTCGTTTGTGTGCTTAACTTTTTTAACTCGTTAGGGACTGATGGCGAGTTTGGTCATCATGACTCGCAAGACTCCCTGTTAAGTAAAAGTGCACAAGTTGTTACTCCTTTACTTGCACCAATGGGCATTAAAGAAGATAACTGGCAAGCGAGTGTTGGTATTATTACCGGACTTTTTGCTAAAGAAGCTTTAGTTGCCACTTTTAATAGTTTATACACGGATGTAAGTGGTGAAGAAGAAGCGTTAAAATCGATGGCCGAGTTATGGGTAGATGCGACTGACTCAATAAAGGAAAATTTATTAAGTATTGAAGCAGATGATCCTTTAGGTACAGATATTGGTGATGTTTCGAACTTACAAGTTGCAGCAGAAGAACAGGGCGTCAATAAGGGAACATTTACCGTTATGCAGGCAGCATTCGCGGGTAAAATTGGTGCATTTAGTTATTTATTATTTATTTTACTTTACACCCCTTGTGCAGCCGCAATGGGTGCCATAAAAAGTGAGGTAGGAACTCGATGGGCAGTTTTCGCTGGGTTGTGGAGTTTTTCTCTTGCTTATTTAGCTGCTACTTTCACTTATCAAGTCGCGACGTTTTCTTCCAACCCGTTATCTGCGGGAATAAGTATACTTGTAGTGATTGGTATTTTTGTTGCAGTATATTATTGGCTAAAACAGTTTGGAAAAAGTATTTTAACGATACCGACACAAGTCTCTTATTATTAACCAAACCTTGAATTTTGATTTTTACATACCGATAAACTTTTATCGGTATTTTTTTGAATCCAATAGCTGATCGCTAATGAGAAAACATGAATAATCTATGAAAAAAACATTACATTTGTAATCGTTATATTGAGTATTGTATTACACTTTATCGTTTAGTAATTCTCTGACTTTATTCTTCAATAAATGATAGCTATAAGGTTTATGTATTAGGTTCTCGTGCAGTTTTTTGTCTATAACGGTAATGTTTGTAGAGTCGGCGTATCCGCTAACTAATTGAATTTTTACTGTAGGATATTTTTGTTGTACTAGTGATGATAGTTTATAACCATTCATTTCAGGCATAACGACATCAGATAACATTAAGTCTATTTTGTGAGCGCCAAGAATTTCTAATGCTTTTTTATGACCATTGGCACAATGCACTGTGTAACCAACCATCGTGAGAAACTCTGCCGCTAATTCTCGTAAGCCTTCCTCGTCGTCAACAACAAGAATGCTCTCAGTGCCTTCAATTGAAATTTTCTTATGCTCGTTTACTGCTATTTTTTCATTTTCACTTTTTTGGTAGCGAGGAAAATATAAGGTGAACTCTGTTCCTAAATCAACTTGTGATTCTAGATAAATGCTCCCCTTTGAGTTATTTACAAAAGTAAGTACTTGAGAAAGGCCGAGTCCTGAACCTTTTTCGCCTTTTGTTGAGAAGAAAGGGTCAAATATTTTCTCTTGAATCTGCTTGTCTATTCCACAGCCATTGTCAGAAACCGAAAGTACGACATAGTCACCAGACGTAAGACCTTTTTCTTTAGCGGTAAGAGAAGACAATGTTATATTTTTGCTAGATATGGTTATCTGAGGCATAAAAATTTTACTATTCATCGCATGCATAGCGTTAATAATTAAATTAACAATAGCATCGACTAGATCGTTTTTATCAAGCCATACAGACCATAAATTATCAGCAAGTTGAAAGTTTAACTTTATCTCAACGGTGATTGCTCTTTGCAGCATGTCTCGCTGCGCTAATAACAAGTTATTAATGTTAAGTTTGGATGAAGCAAGACTGGTGTTTTTGGAGAAAGCTAATAATTTTTTGATTAAAAGGGCGCTTCGACTACTCGCCTGTTGAATTTGAGATAAATAATTCAGAAGCTTAGGTTGACCATTTAATTTAAGGCTCAATAAGTCGCTATAACCCGTAATAATACCAAGCATATTGTTTTGATCGTGTGCAATCCCACTGGCTAATAGACCTAGCGCATCCATTTTTTGGCTGCGACGCAGTAATTCTTCTTTCTGATCTCGTTCAGTCGTATCTTGAGTTAATGATGTTACAGCTATAACCGTACCGTCTTCCGAGGTGACGGGCGTATTATACCAGTCACATTTTATCATTTTTCCATCTTGAGTAATGTTTTCATTGGAGTTTTGATATCCTCCCGTTTGATTCAATAAAGCGTCAAATACTTTAGTCATTTTCTCAAAAAAATCCGGTGGCACAATCAATTCTGTAGCATGTTTTCCTATTGCTTCTTGTGCCGAGTAACCAAATATTTTTTCAGCGGCTTTATTCCACTCGATACAATGAAAGTGCCTATCCCATGTTATACAGCCTAAAGGCGTATTCTTTATATGGAGTGAGAGCTTAGCTTCGTTTCTTATTAATTCATCAATTTTAGTAGCCAATTTTATATTGAGTTGTTTCACATTGCTGTCTTGAATTTTTCTTTCCATTTCTACGGCAATTCGTCCTGAAAATAATTCAAACAAGGTTTTTATAAATTCTGCATCTTTTATTTCATTCTCATGTAAAGCGACAATTATACCGATAATACCGCCTTGAGAGTCATGTAAAGGCACGCCGACATAGCCTTCAATATTCATATCAATTAATAACTGGTCTTTTGGGAATAAAGTGCAAATATCTTTGGGGTATACGCAAACATTGTCTTCGGTGAGTATGGCACAAGGTGTGTCGTTTAATTGATATTCAAAGTTATCAACAAGCTGATTCTTTACAGCTAAACTAATGGTTGTTGATGTAAAACGCTCGTAATCAACTTGAGCAATAAAGGTATAATCAGCACCCGTTATCTTATTCAGTTGTAGCGTTATTTCATTGAAAAAGTCACGACCATAAGTAGATTTTAAGCTTTTGATTATTTCAGGTAACGCTAGTTCTAATTTTGACATTTGTACAAATACACTCAAGCTGAACGACTACTATAATATTTGTAGTTTATATCCTAAAACTCTATCACTCAAGCTGAAATAAGGCGTGTTACAGGTGAACGATATTTTGAACCGTATGTGCAATTATATGACACAATGAAACTCCATCTAGGCATTGTAGGTTTTTTTAAATTGATGTTAGCGATGTTTTATCCATTTTTGTAGAATTGCGAGTATTGCTTCTTGATTTATTGGTTTTGTAAAATAGTCGTTCATCCCAACCTCTAGACATTTGTCCCTATCTCCGGTCATCGCATTTGCGGTCATGGCTATGATGGGAATGTGTTTATGATGCTCACCGCATTCGCCGGAACGTATATTAATAGTCGCTTCATAACCGTCCATTATGGGCATTTGGCAATCCATCAATACAATAGTGTATGGAAAATTAACGTGACTTGATAGCTTGAGCTTAGCAAGTGCTTCTGAGCCATTATCCGCTATATCGCATGATAAGTTAAAATGCTTTAGTATTTGAATTGCGACGACTTGATTAATTCTATTATCCTCAACAAGCAATATTTTAGTTTCTGGTGACCACAGCGGACTCGTTGGTTCAGGTAAATCATCATCACTTATCATCCCTTCATTATTACTGGCACTGGATGCAGCAAGTCTCTTTATTTCTTTCTTACTCATTGTTAAAGGAAGACTAATAGTAAAGCAACTCCCTACGCCCAATTCACTGGTTACCGTTATATCTCCATTCATCAAGTTACATAAACGTTTTGAAATAGACAAACCAAGTCCTGTGCCACCGAAGTGCCTAGTTGTAGATGTATCTGCCTGATTGAATGAATGAAATATAGCGTTAATGTTATTTTTATCTATACCCAGGCCGGTATCAGTTATTGAGCAAATAAATAATAAGTTTTTGTCTTTTTTTATGATGATCGCCTTAATATAAATTTCACCAGACTCAGTAAATTTTATTGCGTTGCCGATGATGTTAAGTATCACTTGTTTAATTCTAAATGGATCCGATTTAACAATGAGTGTGGAGACTTGAGTCGTATCTAAAACTAAACGTATTGATTTGTTTTCTGCTAGGTTTCTCATCACATTTGTAACTTCTTCTAACATGGCAACTAGGCTAAAATCTATGCTTTCAAATGTTAACTTACCGGCTTCAATTTTGGAAAAATCTAATACATCATTAATGATTTTTAATAAATTTTTACTAGAGGATAATGCGACATTAACCTTATCGTGTTGGCCTTGTGTTAAAACGTCATTATTCAATAGCTCTAACATGCCAAAAATACCGTTCATAGGTGTTCTTATTTCATGGCTCATATTCGCTAAGAATTCACTTTTTGCTTGATTAGCTCTCTTTGCTTCATCAGCTAATGCTAATGCTGACTTTTCTGCTTGCAGTATTCTCTGTTGAAAGCGATAAATAACCAGATAGGCAAAAGATAGATACAAAATTAAATTTAAAGTATTACCAAATAAGTAACCATAAGATAGCCATGTAGGATAATTTATGGCAATTGGAAATGTTACCCAGTGCATTGCATAAATGATGAGTAATACAATAAGGAAGACTTTATTTTCAGTATAGCGTTGCATACGATTCTTCCATAAGATAGTGGCTATAACACATAGGTAAAGTGCTTGTGTGATTGAAAATAAAATTAAAAAGAGGGTTTCAAAATGAAGAAAATAATTACAAGTTAAAAGAGCAACCAGTATGGTGAATGAAAATATAATTAGACAACGAAGGTGTATTTTGGAAACATGTTTATCTAAGAAATAAAGTAAACCAAGCACTAAGAAAAATTTTTCAAACGTGAGTAAAAGAGCATAAATCGTTTGTATATTTTCTGCTGCTAAAAAGGAGGGCAGAAAATATAAATTCAAACGACCTAAAAGCATTAAAGAAACAGAAATGAGCCAATAGTGAGTTCTAGAGAAGTTACTAGAAACTCTAGATACCCATAAAAAGAAAATTGTTAGTAGTGTGTAGGCTGTAATTCCTACAATATTAATAACATCAGACAATTCCATAGTTAGCTCACTCAAATCGCATATTGAAAGTAATATTGTAAGTTTTTGGTGCTCCCCAAATGCCGATAACACCGGGGCCTATAACATAAGTATGAGAAATGTAAGTTTCGTTTAATATGTTTTTAGCTAAAAAAGAGACTTGGTATTTTTCATCATTAGAACGCCAAGCTAACCTCGCATTCAGTAATTCATGAGATTCTAGCATTACATTCTGGTTAATGTAGTCGCCAAGTTGCTCATCAGTGTATTGATAATTGGTGTTAAATAATATACTGCCATTATCTTTGGTTGGAATGGTTAGATCGGCTGAAAGGTAAATTTTGTTTTTTGGAGCTTGGCGTAACGAAGAGCCACTGAGGTCAAGTTCACTCCCAAAAGTTGGGATAACAAAATCATTAATTGTAGAATCAATATAGGAATAATTTCCCATTAGTGATAAATAATCGTTAATAACAAGTTGAAATTCAACCTCTAGTCCTGATATTTCAGATTTTGCGATATTGGTGGAAATAAAACTGCCAAAGTCTGGGTTTAATTCTGAGGGACCAAACCATGTTACCTGTAAGTTTTTATAGTCAGTATAAAAAATACTGCTATTTAAGCGAAACGTTTGTTCAGCCCAATCAGATTTTATACCTATTTCGTAACTTAAGGCTTCCTCTGGTGATACCGACTTTTCAGAGGTTTCTATTAATCCTGGTGAGCCAGGAAAACCACCTGATTTAAAACCTTTCGATATACTGGCGAATGCCATCCAACTTTTATCAGGTAAATATTGTAATGATAACTTTGGAGAAAAGTCATGCCACTCGTCACTGATTTTTGTTTCAAAAGTTTGTTGAAGAATTCCTAAACTGCCTTTTTTAGAATCACACCAAGCACTTGTTAACACCAAATCGTTATCTTGATGCCCACAATTAAGCGTAACAAATACGGCATCCTTTTTATCTTTTGTGTATCTTGCTCCAAAGGTAGTTTTCCATTTATCATTAAATTTCCAATGAGCCTGTGAGTAGATAGCAAAACTATCAGTTTGGTTATATTGCTCAGAAACTTCATTGCCTAAGGTGTATTGCCCTGTATTTTGAGAATTAAAATCAAGTTTATATTGTTCTATTCGTTCGGTTTTTTCTGATAAATAGAATGCGCCTATCGCATAGTCTAATGAAGTGTTTATTTGTTCTGTCCAGCGTAACTCTGCTGATTTTTGTTTGACCGTTTCGTAAATATCATCATTAACGTCAGCACCATAAACACTATCAGCTAATGAATAATTTCCACTGAGAGGTGCGCCGACACTTGCCATTTCCCAATCAGATAAATTATTACGCCAACCTATAATGGCAGTGAGTTTTCCTGATGAAAAATCAATGTTACCTTGTATACCCATGCTTTCATTATTGCGCTTTGAAAAGCCAGAGATAGGAGACGTTGATGCAAATGCTTTTCCTCCTAATGATTTCCACACCTTGATATAGTCAAAGTTACCGTTGATAATTGGAGTTCTGCCCATGTCTGAGCGGTCATCGTCATTACGCTCATACATAAATTCCCATTGACTGTTATTTAAAGCATAAGTTAATTGTAAGCGAAGGGTGTCGGTGTCTTCGGTTTGATTATCTTCATTTAAAACGACATTACGTGTATAGCCATCATGTTCTCGGTGGTTCACACTTAACTTTGCCGTTAATGTTTCTGTTAACGAACCCGTAATTACACCGCTATAACGCGTTGTTCCATAATTACCTTTGGTGAACGACAAGTTCAGTGAATATTCACTCTCTGGCTGTTTAGTGATTATATTAATTGCCCCGCCAATTGCATTTCTGCCAAATAACGTTCCCTGAGGACCTCGTAAAACTTCTACACGGTCAATTTCGAAAAGATCAAAGTTAATATGTGCAAGTCTTCCAACATAAATACCATCTATTAACACTACGACAGAATTATCCATACTCGCGCCATCTTCGACAGAGAGTATGCCTCTGATAGACATATAACCTTGTCCTGGGGCAAATTCTGCAAATGATACACTGGGTGACAGATGAGCAATACTTGTCGCGTCGTTTATATCTTGGCTCGCTAGCAGCTCACTATTAACGATTGACAAGGATATAGGTACTTTTTGGACGTTTTCGTATTTAAATTGAGTTGTCACTTCAATAATTTCTAAACCCTTTTCTTGCGCTTGGGTATGAAACGCAAATAAAAAGAATAATGTTAAAAAAAATACTCTTTGATCCATTGTGTATTTAAAACCAAATAGTTAAATTCATAATAAAAATATAGCACACTTAAAAGTAACTTGAGGAATAGCTAAAAGTATTTGATAAGTGTATGAAGAGGTAGATTGATTTTGTATGAACACGAACGTGTACCATCTTTGAGGTCGGCTAGACCTTGTAACAGCCCTTGTGTAACTGACTGTTTTAAATTGATTTTGTGTTTTTAATGATAAAAGCTATATTTTTCAATTGAATGGATGCGTGTAGCTTGAATGAAAAGTATTTCTTATGTCAGCGCTATCTTAAGATAGAAAGAACATATTGAATGAGTGCTCTATATGTTCAGGCGTTTTGTCCTGAGAAGACCTTGATTGACTGAAAAAACAAGGTCTTTTATTAGCGGGGGGCGATATAAATTATTATTTAACCGATAACGAAATTTACTTCCCTACCTTCTGCCGATTCGAATTTTCCTTTTTTTCCAACCAATTCCTTATGGGTACAACTATGAATAATTGAGAACTGGCTTTTAGCTAAGCCGCTTTCAAAGCCGCCATCATGTTTGATCGTCAATTTACAAGGCTTATCTGCTAAAATTCCGACAATGAACTCAAAGCCGATAAAAAATGCGTTTCCATTCGCCTCATAATTCATTTGGTAGGTTATTTCACTTTTACCCGTGATATCACCACTGTAAGTTTGATATACCTTTGCAGTTGTTAATTTACCTCCTTCATCAAATGAATTTTCAACAGACTCTTGCCAATCAGTAATTTGAAATGTTCCCTTAAGTTGCATAACGACCTCTTGCATTTAAATTAAATAGAAAACTTATGGTGACAATAACATAGCGGTCAATTGTGGTATTGTAAAAACACGTCATTGAACTAAGTACTGTTTTGAAGATAAACGATAAAAAACTAACAGGAGTTCTGCATCATAAGCTAAGTGCAGAGCTATATAATTTACGGAGATATTTTCCAAGTGATCCTCTTGGAGATCTTATCGAACAGTTTTGGTTTGTCAGTTGGGATTTTAATGATGATAAATCTCATACTCAGCAAAACTTACCGGATCCAAACTTTCATTTAATCATAGATTTTCGCACAGTAGACTCTCAAGTCGTAGACATAAAGAAAGTGAAATTAATCGGGCCTATCAGCAAAAGCTATTCGTTCAAAATGGAAGGTGCAGGCGAAATCATCGGAATAAAATTTGCGTTGGGGGCATTGTCAGCTTATTTAGAATCTCCCCTTGCTCACTATGTTGACAAAGAAATCGATTTTCAAAAACTCGTAAATATTGATGTTGACTCGCTTATTTCAATGTTATTAGCTGGGAAAAACGATGAGCAAAAAGTCGACATCTTACATGCTTTTATAGCGCAATTTAATAGACCTCCTTCATCCGAGTTAATAAGGATTCGAGAGCTGGTTAATCACATAAAAAACAACGTAGACATCACCAAAGTTGAACATTTATCTGAAAAATCGAATATCTCAATTCGTACCATTCAACGTTGTTTTCAACAATATTTAGGACTAAGTCCCAAATGGCTGATCCGAAAATACCGCTTACATCAAGCATTGGAACTTCTTGAGCAACAGAAAGTGAATTTATTAGATATAGTAGCGTTATTAGATTATACAGATCAGTCTCATCTCATTCGAGACTTTAAAGATATGACAGGTGTGACGCCAAAAAAATATATTCATAAGTGAAGAAGGCTGTAGCTGGCTTCGACAATTGTCCCGAGAGCATATTAACAAAAGGGGATAGTTAGATACTCAGGTTAGTATGGAATGAACTTATGTTTTTTGATTCACTATTATTGGATAACGATAATTTTAGTTATCATATTTTCCTGCTTTTAAACCTTCCAACATTTTTTGATACTGGCCACTTGCTTTTAATTTTTTCAAACCCGCATTAAATTTATCTAGAAAGTATTTACTCCGCTTTTTGTTTTTATTCACAATTAAATGAAGCGTGCTTTGGCCGAATTTTTTAGGACTATAGGTGAGGAGGTTAGCCTCGTCTGGAGATAGATTATTTCTAATTTGAGCATTACCAACCGCGGGATCATTTGGGAAAATTTCTATACGGCCAGCGATAAGTTTTCTGTAATTGAATTCATCCTTCGGCGCATCTTGAACGTTTAGCGTTTTTTCTTCTATGGCACCCATAAACTTGTTGCCATAATGATATTTTGTCGTACCACCAACTATAATTCCTTCTAAATCTTTAAAAGAATCCCATTCTAATTTATAGCTTTTTAGATGATAAAAAACGAAAGAAGTTTCAGTAATAGGATCACTGATCCAAAATTCATCTTTTGTTTCATCATCAGGCCACCAACAACAGGATGCATCCCATTCATCATTATCTTTAGCATTTTCATAAGATCGTTGCCATGGGAAAAACCCCCATTCTACATCGATACCTTCCAATTTGAATGCTTCAGTGATTATATGAGAATCAAGACCATATTGGTAAATATGCTGAGATATAAATGGCTCCCATTCCCCACTTGTTATACGGATAGTTTCAGCCGCTAAATTGGTCGTAAAAATAATCATCCCCAATAGCATGCAAAGTAATACTTTCATTGTTGCCTCTTAATAAACTCACTAGGTATTACATGGCTAATACATAGTAATAATATATAGCCTATATTATTACTAAGATCTTTATATTTATACATAAAGGTATTTATATTAAGCAAATAGTTAAAAACATACTGAGGTGAAAAAGAATTGGGCTGAGCGTTTTATTTATTAGTCTTAGCTAGCGACGATATAACAGGATCGAGAAAATAGCCATTTAACATGTTGCTTGAACTTAATTGTCTTGATCATGTTAGTTAGAATTTAGATTGTATTTGTCTAATAGTATTTGGTAATAAGGAGACAGTTTTAATTTTTGAGTTAGTTCACTCATCGCTTTTTTTATTTCTGAAGAGTCTTTTCTTCTTTTGGTTAAAGCCATATATGCAGGTGTAAGTGATATGTATGGCTTTATCGCTTTAATATGAGTAAATGAGCTCTCTTTTAACACGATTTTATTAAAAAGCAGCGGGTTACTGATGAGCATATCAATTCGTTTGCTCAACAATAATTTTAATAGGATCTCTTCCGACAATGCAGGGGATTTATTAAGATAGCTTGCTCGGTCGAAATATTCGCCATATGAATAACCTCTTACAGTACCTATAGAATAAGGTATTAACTCTTTTAAATTTCCCGCGAACTCAAAATCATTACCGATTAAAGTAAACAACTGATTAACATCATCAGCAAAAGACGGCTCAATAAAGTGATATTCTTGTTCGCGCTTTGGTGTTTTAACTAAAGCCATCAAAATATCGACTTTACCTTGAGTAGCAAGGTAAATCGCCCTTGGCCAAGGGTGAATTATATATTCAAATTCATACTTTGAATGAGCAGCTACATAATCGAGTATATCAATAGAAAAACCCTGTAATTTTCCATTTTCTTTGTAGTAAAATGGAAAGTAACCTATCTCTTGAATCGCTACTGTCAGAGTGGTTTTACCCTTTGTTAATTGGTCATCGTTTGACTTTTCGCTCGTTTGAGCAAATGCAGATAGTGACAAAAAATAGAGTAAACACATTGTTTTTATAAAACTCATCATAATAAAAGTATAGTGTTTTATTCTTTTTTATCTAGGGTCAAATGTACTTACAGTTTTTAGCTTTGTAGTTGTCAGAAATTGTCCTGTTATTGATTGGTTTTTAAAGGGGGATATTATATTTTATGATAACTTGAGGCCTGTATAATCTTGAGCAGCGAACAATATTCCCTTTGGTGCTTCAGTGCCTTCATTACCCAACATTGCCGGAATTAATGCCCCAGGAATGACAGAAGTGACCTCATTAAATGCATTTTCGCCGCCAAGATCTGTACGACACCAACCAGGATCAAGTAGATTAGCCAACACGCCAGTATCAGAAAGTTCAATGGCTAAGTCTCGTGTGTACTTATCTACAGCAGCTTTGCTCACACTATAAGCATCCAATATAGGCGTGTCTTTAATACCTGACGATACATTAATAATACGGCCAAAACCGCGTGACTTCATTTTTGGTGCAAAATAGCTGCATATTTGTATCATACTCAACACATTAATCTGGAAGCTCTTTTCGTAATCACTTTGTGGGGTTTTAAACAAAGAGATCGCAGGTGTCATTATTGCAGCGTTGTTATATAGAATGTCTATACCGCCTGACTTCAGTTCAGCATCAGAAACAAACTGAGCAATCTCTTCATTTGATTCTAAACTACCTGCAACATTCACTATATTTACGTCATATTTTTCTAACAAATTGACTGTTTTTTTTTGATTGTTAATATTTGTAGAGTGAAGTACTAAATTGACGCCATATTGAGCCAATCCGATGGCTATTTGTTGACCTACACCTCGACTTGCACCTGTAACGAGTGCCCATTTGTTTTTTAGACCTGGGTTCATATTTATCACCTTGTTAGTTAATTGCTCTTGTGTAGTCATTATGAATCAAATAACTAGTAAGAAAAATATACCAATATCAAATTCATTGTGTGATATAAAATACAATAAGCAATAAACTTACCTATAAATAACGTAATGAAACAACAACACAAAAAACTTGAACGTCTACTGTTATTTAGTGAAGTAGCTCAATCACTTAGTTTTACAATTGCCGCTGAAAAATTAGGTCTTTCTAGGGGACATTTGTCTGCACAAATAAAAAAATTGGAGGCTGATATGGGAGTGCCATTGTTGGTACGCTCTACACGCAGTGTGCGCTTAACTGGTGTAGGTGAACGAATGATGTCAGGAATGGATAAAATACGCTTAGCAATCATTGAATTAGAGAGAAGCGCTGAGCAAGAAGGTGAAGCGATAGAAGGGATCATTAAAATTACAGCACCGGCACTTTTTACTCACCGATATTTACTTGATATTACCTCTAAATTTAATCAACTCCATCCTGAGGTGATTTTCTCGTTAGATTGTAGTTATACAAACCATGATTTAAATAGAAAAGATTTTGACTTAGCATTTCGTTCAACCTCAAAGCCACCACTTAATATGGTTGCAAAAGCATTACTTTCTTATAATCATCTTATATGCGCTTCTTCAAAATATTTCGTGAGGCATGGTAAGCCTAAAACGCCTCAAGAACTAACGAGTCATCAATGTATACGAGGACAAGACGATAATAAATGGTCAATAAATAAGGATGAAATACCTATTAGCGGTTGGTTGCAAATAAATAACACCTTGATGCTAAAACAATTAGCTTTATCGGGTGAAGGAATAATAAGAGTCCCTAGCTATTTTGTTGATCAAGAAGTTGATGCGGGATTGCTCGAGTTAATCTTTGAAACTCCTTCGATATCAAAAAATCAAATCCAGATGATTTACCCTAAACTTTTGCAACAGTCAAAAAGGTTAAATACCTTTATAAAATTTACGACAGAATATTTTAGTAATTTAAAACATTAGTGCTTATAAGATTCTTAATTGTTGGAAACGATGATGAGAAACTTCTCTTTAATTAATATTGAGCAACTTTGGTCAAGAATAGAGATTGTTATAGATTTATTATCAGCACTGCTGAAGAGAAAGGATTATTGAAATGACAAAATATGATAACCGATTTATTGAAGTTCTCGACTATATAGAAGCCAATCTCGATGGAGAACTTGATACGGATAAACTTTGTCAGCTAACATATTTATCCAAATTTCATTTTCATAGGCAATGCTCAATATTTTTTGGGATGCCAGTCATGTCTATTGTTAAGTTACTCCTATTAAAAAGAGCCGCTTATCAGTTAGCTTACAGAAATGATAAAATTGTAGATATAGCGCTGGCGAATGGTTATGAAAGTCATGAAGCATTTTCCCGTGCTTTCAAAAAACAGTTTAATAAAAGTCCATCTGATTTTAAACGGTGTCCTGATTGGACTCTTTGGCATTCTCAATATGAACCGATATTAAAATTAAGGATAAAAATCATGAGTCATAATGTTAAATTTCATGCAAAAATTGTTGATTTCCCCGAGACATTAGTCGCTACAATGGAGCACAGGGCTGCACCAAGCCAAATTGGTCATACTATTAGAAAATTTATTGAGTGGAGAAAAAAAAATAATCTTCCACCGAGTAAAAATAAAACATTTAATTTAATTTATGATGATCCTGATATTACAGAGCCTGAAGACTTCAGATTTGATGTGTGCTGTTCAATAGACTATGCGGTTGAAGAAAATTCAAATGGCATCATGAGCAAAGTTATACCCGGAGGAAAATGTGCAGTGGTAAGACATATTGGCAGTGATGATTCTATTGGATCAGCTGTGCAATACCTCTATGGCGAATGGCTGAATAATTCTGATTTTGAAATTAGAGACTTTCCTCTTTTCTTTGAAAGAGTGAGTTTTTTCCCTGAAGTGTCAGAGAATGAAATGATTACGGATGTATATTTACCTATTGAATAAAAGACGGTGACTCGTTAGCCGGACTTCTCAGTTTGTTCGGTGGAGGGGTTTAATAAATAACAGTATAAGTATTCGCGCTGATTGAGTTAGATATGAGCAAATAAACAGCTAAGTAAAACAACTTTATTATTACAAATAATAGGCCTTTTATTTTCTTATGATAAACGTACTTATTGTGAATTATAGCAAAACCCTTTTAGCAAAATGTATCAAAGCTATTAAGGGTATGTCGAAGAGTATAAATATACTGTGTTCTAATATCTTTTTCCTATGGCTAGGATAAATATTAAATGTAGCTAATTAGCTGTGGTGAGCCTTTATTAAATACATGATAGGTCAAAGGGAGACCTATCATGTTTATATTCAAAGAGATAATTTTCGTTTAAGCAATTTTATAGCCACTTTCCACTGCGTTCTGAGTTGATGTTTCAGGCTTTGCATTTTCCAGCTTGCAAATGGCACAATCTGAGATTTCAGTTTTTCTGATACTTTATGGTTCAGATTAAATGCATTAATTTCTGTCCAATCAACATTTCCATAACCGTAGAAACTATTTGCTTTATTTTCCATATGTATGACTGACATCCACATAGGTTTGTATCGAACAGGGGTAACTTGCTTTACATTACTCCACCGACCATGGCGCTCGTGCGTCCAAATAGTTTTAAAATTTTCACTTTTTTCAATCAAACTTACAAATGGATTATGGACATGAGAACGTTTAGCAAAGCGAACTGTTGGCTCTACTTGTAAAGTGAAACCATCAATAAAATCAATCACCATAAAATCTTGCTCGGAAAATTCAGATTGAACTTCTTTGATGTAGTCTTGGTGCAAACTGTCGTCATTATCGAGTCTAGAGGTAATAATATAAGGTTGCGTCTGTCTAGCTTTGATCTCTTTCACAATTGAAGGTAAAAATTCTGTCATACCATCAATATATACGGGGGTAAATGAACTGAATTCATTATCAAGACGGCTAATTACCTCACGGAATATCTCCGGAGTACTGGAGTCAAAAAACACTAGCCAAGTAAAGTTTTTTTCAGTTTGAGCTTTTAGTGATGAAAAACAATAATTTTCAAAAAGTTCAAGACGATTTATCATCCAAGTGTCAGTTAATACTTGTGTGTTTGTTCGGGTGGTTTGCCAATCTTTTTTACGTAAATTGAAGCGAGTTAATACAAAATGTTGAAACATTATTCCTCCATATAATAACGGGTTTTAAAAGTGATAATGGTAAATTAATTAAAGTTTTACAGCAAGATAATGTGAATTTATATTTAGTAATAAAGCGTGTCAAAGCTATGTTTTTCCTTGTCCTTAAAGGGCAATAATTATCTGTTATCATCAATATGAAACAAACGGTGTTTTATGGTTTTATTTATTGATAATGTTATCTTTGATATTCTAAAGAAAGTATTACTGCTGACACATTTGAAATACTTTCTTTAGAATATCAAATGGGATAAGTAAATTTACCTTTTTCGGGGTGTTGTATTTCATCGTTATTTTGAGATTCTTACTAAGGAGATAAATAGTGCAAACGCTTCACTTTCATCATGTTGGTATTCCCGTTAAAGAAAAAATAGCAGGGATGAGTTACAACAAAGAACTGAAATTATATTCGACGGGGTATTTTGAAAATCCCTATGGTATAGAGTGGATGTATTTTGATGACGATAATTCACTGCCAGATATTATTAAAAATATGCCTCATGTCGCTTATAAAGTAGATGACTTGCATAAAGCGATTGAAGGTAAAACTCTTATTCTTGCACCAGAAAGTCCGGTAAAAGGAGTGACTATTGCCTTTGTAATGGATGGAATCAACTTAATTGAATTCTTGCAGTTTGATCAACCAGAAAATGAAATATGGCCCCATCCCAACAAGTTTAAGATTTAATCGCGTTTGAATATTAAACATATATCGAGCCAATGAACTAGGAATGATACGTTATAAAGTTGATTTATTTCTATTTATTGAGTAAATATAATTTTCTCTTTTTAGCCTTTAAGGTATCAGTGTGGGGGAGCTTAGTTTCCTCTATAGGCGAATGATATAGTCATTATTCGCTTCATATGACAACATATAAGTCTTATCTCTCCTTAGCAGGTGTATCACAGTGATCAAACCTACCGTTTGGATTCATCCCGGTGTTGTTACAATATATGGCTCCAGCATTGATGCAATTTCCCACGGTCACCTTGCCATGCAAATAGTATGGCCTAAGAATAATTCGCTTTGTAAGTTAAATGGGGGTGTTATATCAGGGGGAACCATAATTGATTCAAAAGTTAAACATCAGCTAGAAATGGTTGAAGGTTGGGTGCTACTCATTGAACCAAAAAGTTATTTGGGACATGAACTATTTACTAGGTTAATGGGGCAACCGTTTAAGTCGTTTAACACACTTTTATTCGAATCAGTTAAACAACCGGCACAAACTGAAGATATAACCAGGTTTTTAACACCATTATTTGAAGAGTTAACACTGACAGAGCAGTTCTTAACTTTTAATCAGAGTACGGTGAAAGATAAACGTATTCAGCTGTTGTTAACGGAATTAAATCAGTGTTTACATGGTGACTGTATCAAGCCGACAAATTGGCGAGCAGCTGAAGTCGCGAGTAAATTAGCGCTATCCGAAAGTCGATTTCTTCATTTATTCAGTGAAGAATTAGGTATTCCTTGGCGGCCTTATTTATTATGGCGACGAATTATCTGCGCAGTTCAAGCTATGATAAAGGGGAGTTCCGCAACCGACGCGGCTCATTTGGCAGGTTTTTCCGATAGCGCTCATTTAAGTCGAACATTTCGAAATAACTTCGGTATGACAATAAGGCAAGCGATTGCTCTTTTCAAAAAAGTTAGCTAGTTTATTCAAGTTATCTGTTAAGTGGTTGGTTATTCTATGTACATATTATTGAACAGGAATTACCATGAAACAGACATTAATCACATCAATTTTAATCATCATTGCACTCATAACCATATTGGTTACTTTTATACATGGCAATACCGCTAACATATCTATCTTTCATGGCATGTTTTTACATCCCATATTATTATTAGCTGGACTTTCTTTGTTTGCATTCGCAATAAAGCAACGAAGCCATGATTAAGTTATCAAAAGGTTTTTTATTAGAAGCCACTGCTTGTGACTGAATAGGGGTTTGTGTTACTTGTATTTTATACCCTATACTCAATGTTAACCTCTTAATAGACAACAAATGGTCTACAGCATGAAAGGTAATTATCGAACGACACTTATAAAATGTATACTTACTTTTCTAATGCTGTTGAAATTCGCATTTGCTAGCGAGAATAATCAACATGAGTTGAGTACAAAAATCATGCCTCCTAGCGATAGACTTATAGTCGTCACTGAATCGTGGTTTCCTTATAATTATGTTGACTCAAATGGCAAAATTACAGGTAGATCAACAGAAGTTGTTACATCGATACTAAAACATGCCAATATTGATTATGAAATTGACCTATATCCTTGGCAGCGTTCGTATAGCATTGCAAAAGCACAAGATAATGTTTTGATTTATTCCATTTATCGTACCGAAATTCGAGAAAAGCTTTTTCATTGGATCTGCCCTTTATTATCCAGTCCACCACATTCAGTTTTCAAGTTATCTAGTCGGAAAGATTTGCAGATTAAAAAGGAAAGCGATCTTAATAAATATTCTTTCAGTATCACGCGTGGTACTTTTCTTCACAAATTGTTTGCAAACAAAGGCATGGAAGAAGGTGTCAATCTTTTTTTAACGTCTTCGAACAAATCGAATTTACAAATGTTGTTAAATAATAGGGTCGATTTACTTGTTGAAATTGAAGATGCAATGGTTCAAATGCTTACTCGTATGAAGTTACCAAGTGAAACAATAGAAAAAGTGTATACTTTAAAACTTGAAGACCAAGCAGATCTTTGCATGGCAATTAGCAAAGGTACCCCCAGCCATATTGTTGATAAAATTAGAAGTTCTTACCAATTTTTATATCAAAATACCAAGTAGATTAAGTTAATTCACACGCAGCGAGAATTAAAAGAAGCAGAGAAGAGCCATTGATCACAGAAAATGGTATTCATAGATAGCTGTTCCTGATTCACCATTTTATCTTACTATTTTGTTGATATTGATATGATTTATATGAAGGATTTCATTAACAGTAAAGTTAATGTTAACTGAATAAACTGTTGCTTAATTATCAGTTAAAAAGCTATTGTCTCTATTATTAGCGTGGAAATTAACATGGAAAATATATGAATTTGGATGAAATTAGTGCCTTGGTTGAAATAGCGGGTACCTTTGCGGTATTTGCATCTTTGATGTATTTGGCCATACAAATAAAACATAGTAATAACGCTATGAAAGCGCAGGCATTTCAAGAACGGTCTAATGCGCTGCAAGACTTAAGAATGCGTGTGGCGGAATCGGAAGTATTATCTCGTATTCAATCGCAGGTAATTGAAAACAATGGGCAAGGCACAAAGATTATTCAAGAAAGTATGGCCACTTTAACATCAATTGAATTTAACCAATACCGCAACTTTCTAACTGCCCACGCATACCGTCTGCAAAACCTTATTAGACAATACGAACTCGGTTATATGGAGCAAAAATATCACGACTCGAGCATTATTGTTACCATTAAAATATTTCACGACTCTTGGGTGGCATTCGAAGTTTCTCAGGGCGAAAACCTTCAGGCATACGTAGATACTTATGAAAGCTCAGTAAAATAGGTAAAAATCATAGGTACAGATTTTAAGTTATCTATGGTTCAAAGTTAATTAGTTGCTAGCTATACAGCTAGCAACTAAACTATTTATTACTTTTGCAATTGACGTCGAGAAAATTAGCCGTAGTACTAATTAATTCCATTCTTGACGAGTTAAAACTATGATCATCTTTAATTAATTTATAAGAAACTAAACTATTTTTTGTCGCTTTTAGCGCAGCGAGTAATGGTTTAATATGAAGTTCCATTGGGATAACACTCGTATCTGCACCAATTAGAAGAACAGGGCGTCCATTAGCTTTTTCCGCGCGAGTTATAAGATCTAACTCTTTGGCGTATTTTTGGGTTTCTTTTTGCGCTTTTTCACCAGACCATCCATTCAACATGAATAAGGTATCACCATACTCCTTCCAAGGAATTGTGGTATTAGGATCATTTACCAAACCAACGCCTTTAGCCCCTAAATTTGCACCATCCCAAGCGATTGAACATTTAACGGCTGGGTTATCAAGAAAACCAGCTATTGCCATGTGCCCGCCCATACTATGTCCAACTGTCGAAATTAAACCTCTATCGATTCGAAGTGCTTCAGCATTATCTTTATCGCTTAAATATTGTAATACAACTTGGACATCTTGCTCCGCATTGCGAAAGGAAAAGTCCCCTTCGCTTCCCCAAGAGCCTCTATAATGAAAAAACGCAACATTCCAGCCATTTTTGCGTAAAGCTTGCGCTACATCTAAGTTTTTTTCATTGCCAGGATATCCATGCAATAACAATACGGTTGGATGAGGCCCTTTTCCAGCTGTTTGATATACAAAACCCGACATACGTTTGCCATTTGAGTTAAACGTTAGCTCTGTTGTCGTTGCACGATACTCATTAGTTTTTTGAGCATATGAGGTTACCGACATGAGTAATATAACGAAAGCTAGGGAAAGTTTTTTTATACACATATGAATATTCTCTCAATTTAGGGTGTTTCAGGTGATATGTTGACTTAGAAAAAACTCTTAATAGGTTACACATAAACCTTGCGCTTAGACAAGTCATAAAAACAAATAAGTGAAAGGTCTATTCGTATCAAAACTGCCCATTAATGGAAACGAAATTGGTTCATACAATAGTCCATAAAGCGGCAAAGCTGACATGTTGAGATGTTATTGCATTAATGTTTTATATCTAGTAACTATAATTAATTAAACATTCTTAATGAACTGATTGATTAACTTGAGAACATGCTCTGAATGGGTTTTATGGGGCATATGACCACAATCATTGATGATTTCCATGCGAGATACTCCTTTTGAGTTATCCACAATAAACTCAGGAAATGCTTGAGAACCATATTCATCGTTCTTACCATGTATTGCCAATATGGGGCAATAAACATGTTTAATGTTATCCAATTGCCAATGACGAAAGTTAGAGCACAGCCAAATTTCTGTCCAGGCTTTTAATACCCATTCAGCTTTATCACCATGCCATTTGTCCAGCTTTTCCATCTGCTTTGAATCTTGAAAAGATTTTTTAGCAGCTTGAATACCTTGTAATGTTATTTCCTCAACAAAGGCTTGAGCGGCAATGGTAATTACTGCGATACATTGATTATCGAATGCAGCAATATTTATTGCCATAGCACCACCAACACTATGCCCCAGTATTATAAAGTTAGTGATTCCAAGAGCAGGTTTTATGTGTGGAAAATAGGTTATTGCTTCTTCTTCAATAAATTGATTCGATGGTAAAGCTTGTCTTGCATCAGACTTGCCGAAACCTAGTCTGTCATAGACGATAACAGGTCTTGATAAAATCGTTGCCAATGTATGTGGAAAATCCTTCCATAAAGCACTCGATCCTAGCGAGTCGTGTAGCAAAATCACGGGGACTTTTGATAACAAACTAGGAGGGAACCATTTTTTGACATAAATACACCCTATTGGGGTTTGAAGTGATAGCTCTACTACGGTCATTTTTCTTTACTTATACAATTATCAAAAGAGAGCGTAAGGTGTGGGTAATGTAAAGTGACATTTTGTTGAATGAACGATTGTGGCATATGGGCGAAATAACCATGATCCTTCAAGTATTCCATGTGTTTATTACCATTTGGGGTATATTTTTGAAAAAGCGAATCGCCTATAGCATCAAACTCAAGCGGCGGTATGTTGGCTTTATCACACAGTTCTTTATTGAAAGCAGACGTAGACTTTATCCACTGTCCATCCAAGTATTGTTCTACATAGGCGTGCATAGTAAAAATGTCATTTTGAAGAAGCGCATCGAGTCTTGGTGAGCTGAGGTGATTTTTTACATCGGCTAAACCCAATCTGGCAGGGATCCCTACAGCTCTACTTAATGTTATTTGTAACGCAGCTTTTGAAATGCAATAACCAACGCCACGGTTTAAACAGAAATTACTGCTCAGTGAAACAGCCCCTTCTAATAAAGTGAAAGGGTCATAGCGAATACCATCCCTAACAAGATAATATATAGATACCGCTTTTTCCCGGTTATTTTGACCCTCTACATGTTGTAGCCACTCCTCTAATTCAGGGTGTTGCTGGTTAAAAAACATATCTGTTTCTAGAAACGGTTGCATATGACTCTCCTCGATAGACATTTATCAACAGACTAAAGCTTTGAAAATATGCTTTTTATAGTACTTTTAAATAACCTCGAGTAATATGTCTGTATGGGTATTAATAACAGTCTGATTGGGCCAATTGTATTTATGAAAAAAGTAGCAATAGTTGCCTATGAAGGTTGCTGGGCGATGAGCCTTTTTTTAGCAAAGGACTTTTTTCGAATAGTTACTTTACTAGATACATACTATAAGCTAGAAAATATTTACGATGTTGAAATACTAACTTGCAGTGGTGAGCCAATAACCAGTTCCAGTAATTCAATAATAACGCCTGATAATGCATTGACTGACCAGCACTATGATTTAGTCATTATTCCTCCGATAGAAGGTGACAGATTACATAACATGCCTTTAGACGCTGACTTAATCGTTAAATGGCTTAAACCTCAAATACTCGCGAACACAACGATTCTTAGTTTAAGTACGGGGTCATATTTCTTGGCAGCATCTGGAGTATTAAATAAAACGATGTTTGCTACTCATTGGGCATTTGTACACCAATTACAAAACCTGTTTCCCGATTGCCAATTCACTTCCCATAAATCACATCTGAAAACAGGAAATATTTATACAACTGGTTCGTTTGAAGCCGGAATAAATGTTTTATTGGGGATAGTGGCTGGAGATAAGGGGGATCATTTTTCTCAGCGCTGTGCAACACACTTGCTTATCTCTGAGCCTAGTAAATTAAGTCCTATTCTCCCTCATTATCATATTCATAATGATGAACGCGTAACTGAAGTACAAGATTGGATTGACGGACATTTTCAACAAGTTATACGAATAGTTGATTTAGCCAAAATGTTTAACTTTAGCGAGCGTAATCTCAAACGGAGATTTTCACAGGCGACAGATATATCAATTAACAAATATGTGCAAGAAGTACGAGTTGATAAAGCAAAAAAACTGCTCTTAGCAACAGAAGAATCAATTAAAAATATCTCTTTTGAAGTTGGTTATGAAAACGATAGTTTTTTTTCTAGACTGTTTAAGAGAAAAACGGGAATGACCCCTTCTAAATGGCGCAGTAGTGATTGATTGTATTAATGACTACCGAGTTTTATTGGCGTAAAAGTTATTTTAATCGTTCACATGTAATTGATAATAATATAATGCTCGCTAATGTTTTAAGGGCTGGTTAAATGTATTGGTTATTTAAGCCTAATATTTTATTCAAAAAGTATTTTTTAAAAATGTCCCTGCACTTTAGGTAGAATTACTTAGAATGCGCTATTTTCAAATGTGATACCAAAGATTCTTGTCATGCCGCTGTAGGCAGGCACCATCTCATTATTTTTAACCACACTAGTAACGAAATATTCGTTATTTAAGTTTCTAACCCAGATATAAACTTTCCGTTGCTCATTAGTGTTTTCAATACCTACCCTTGCGTTAACAATAGCTAACGTCAGCAAAGCGCTCAGAGAAGTCCCTTTATCAAAATCCGAATAGTCAGCTATCGTATCAAAACTGACCCAAAAACGTCTTCAATATTGACCTTTGCTAACATCCATTTTGTGCCCAGAGTTGACATTAACGATACATTTTTTTCTATATCTTTTCTAATGAAATGAATAGGACTGTTCTCCAATAAATAGACTGCCAAATATAATCGGGTGTTACGCGCCATATACCGTTAGACATTCTAAGAGAACACACAGAATTTACGGTTGAAGAGTGTACTGTAACCATTGAAGAAAGAGAAAGTGCCGATAAAATTTGGCTAAATAACGAGACCAAAGAAATAGCACTTGTTGTTAATTTGAATGGAAAACCGGTAAGCGACGGTAAACCAAGGCCGATTTTGACAAAAGCACAGGCTTTATTTAGTGCCCATAAATGCGACGAGTATTAATTTAGTTGCTCAGCCAACCAATTGGCGATATCACCTGAGAGCTCCTCATGTTTGGTCATTAAGTTTGTTGCATGCCCTTTACCACTTACAATTTTGATTTCAGCTGTTTTACTGTTTTTCTTAATGCTGTCAAACATAGGATCAAAGAATTGCAGTTCCTCTTCAGCTCGCACCATTAACCAAGGCACGCCACTTTTGTCTAAATTAGAAATAGACTCGTCTGAAAACGAACCAGGTGACAAAGCAACGTAAGCCGCTTGATATTCGCTATTGCGAGCAGCGACCGCCATAAATTCACCACTATAAGACGCTCCTACTACTCCTATTTTGTTGGCGTCTATGTTTTTGTTCATCTTTAGTGTTGCTATCGCTGCCACGATATCCTTGTCGGTATTAGTCAAATATTTTCGCTTTTCCTTATAAGGTTTGCCAAACAAACCTAAATTTGTACTCTCGCCATGAGCACGTAAATCAATTCGCATTGAGGCAATGCCCAAGGCGCTCAGCTCTTTTGCCAAATTTAAGTATTCATTTTTGTTTCCCGCTGCCGAATGAAGTAATAGAACTGCTGGGAATTTTCCTTGTTTTTTGGGCATAGACATTTTTGTTGCCAATTTCCAACCGTCTACATTCAATATAGTTGTTTTACTGGAGTAGTTATTAACAACGTTATTCAAAAATTCAGTTAAGTTTTTCCAAACAAATTCGACACTCATTTTTGCTCTAGCTCCGTCTAACATAGACGCGCCATGAACTCCGTCTGGAATGGATGATTCACTTTGTACGGTTACATAGTCAATGTTTTTGTCAGTGAACAGTACCTTTTGAGCTTGAACCGATGGAATTTCCATTTCTTTTCCTGGTCGATATACACGCGCTGGCACAGATAGCTGGTCAATGAACAAGGCTCCTTTGCACGCTGCCATTGCGCCGCCAGATGCTGGAGAGAAACTCACTACACCATCAATCAGCTCACTATTTTTTGCCGCTAATTTCAGCACCAATGCTGCGCTATAGCTACTTCCTAGTGCAATGTAAGGCCTAGGCAAGTTGATTTTTATGGCAAAATCTAACGTGGCCTGCAAATCAGGATATGCCTCGCAATAACCTATTTTTTTATCTTCATGAAAACCAACAGTTCTATTGGTACCGCCAAACCTCTCGCCACCAGAACGTTGGTCAACGACTAGCGTACTAAATCCTTGAGCGGTGAATTTAGGGGTTATATTTTCGAATTCGGCCAAGCCAGAAGCACTCGCTTGGTGAAATAAGAATATAGTCCCTTTGGTTTTAGCTAAAGTGGATCTAAATAATGTGGCAATGACAGGTGATTTATCTGATGCCATATATTTTACATCATGGCCTTCTTTTGCAGTTGCACCTGTTGCCAAAAAGAGCCCGACCACAGCAGTTAATAAAAATGAGTCAAGTTTTAAGTTTTTCACGCGCTATTCCCTAACATTATCTTGGTTTGTTGACTTTAGTTCATGGTAGAAGATGCTGCAATAATAAGAATAATAAGAATAATAAGAATAATAAGAATAATAAGAATAATAAGAATAATAAGAATGAAGGTTGTAAAAGGTTGATACATTTAGTTGCATTTTCTCGTGCTAACGGCACAAGTTATTAACGCCTATATTGCCGCTACCGTCGTTTAACAGGCAACCTAAACGTAAAAGTGCTAGTTCATCAAAATTTACAGCTAACAAAAAATTCAGTTGACCCTTACTGCGTACCTGATTTAGAGGGTATCGATACAAAACCTAATCCGAAAAGTTGTTTGGGGGGGGGAGCTAACTTCGGCTCTTGTGCGCGTAGGCGACATTAACAACAAATTATTTAACATATATTTTCTAATGACTAAATTAATTCAAATCACTGAGACATATTCATAATATACTGTTTGTTCGTTGAAGTTGTGCCTCAACAGTATCTTGAAATATAATTAAGTAGAAGATGAATAAAATATCTCAACCGCTAAAAGGTAAAATTGTTCTTGTGGCAGGAGCAAGTCGTGGGATTGGCAAAGGAACACCCAATATACACAACCTAAAACGACATGCTTTATTAAAGCCAATTAAGAGAAGTCCAAATATATTATTAGTTATAAATATTTATAATATTTGTCATAAAATCTTCATATTCTTGTATGACTTTATGTGCCGTATGTGAATTTTTAAATTTAGGATTCAACGCGAGTGCTTTTCGATATACTTCTATACCAGCTTTGATATTTCCTGACAAAAGTAGACTTTCAGCATAGTAATCATAAGCATCAGCAGAATTTGGATGAAGAGCGATGTTCAACTCAAATATTTTTTTTGCTTCATTAAACTTATTCTTTGTTACAAAGGAATAACCAAAACGATTCATTGTATTTAATGAAATATTATACTCTGATGTAGTTAAGCTATTCGTTTCTATTTTTAATAATGTAATTATCTGTTCAATGTTCAACCCTTTATTAATCAGTTCGTCTAGTGAACGATAACCACTTTTATTTGAAGGCGTAAAATTCGGGTCAAATATCATTCCTTGTATTTGCTTATGAACTTTACGACTAAAACCGTCAAAGTTATTTGAAACAAGAATAATAGTAATATCTTCATCTACAAAGCGAAAAAAGTCAGTAAATGATTCGTTATTTGAGCCTTGATGATAAATCAAGGTTGTATTTCTAATAGTATTTTGATTATACCAACCATAAGCATAACTATTAATTGTTTGTCCTCTAAATGCTTCTAAATAAGGTTTATAATATTTCTTTTTAGCCTTACTTGATAAAATTTTGTCAGACAATAATGCTTTATGCCATTTATATAAATCTTCAACTGTTGATAAAATTCCACCATTCCCTTTAAGGTGAATAAAAGGCTGTTCACCTTCCCATAGTTTTTCTGTTGGTTTCTTTGTCGCTATGCCATATTTATGCTGAACGGCAATATTATTACTTACAAATGTCGGTCTTGAGTAACCAGTTTGTTCCATCATTGCAGGTTTGAATAAATTTTTATAAAGGTAGGATTCATAAGACATGCCTGAAACACGCTCTATTAATAGCGCTAATATACTGTAATTTGGATTTGAGTACTCAAAACTCGTTCCTGGTTTAAAGTGTAGCTTTTGATTATGAATTATCTTAATAAATGCTTTTTCTGTCACAGGTTCATAGTCACCTCCTGAATACATTTGAAGGCCTGAACTCATATTTAATAGTTCATGTAAGGTAATACTCGCTTTATCTTTCGGTAAGTCATAAAAATACTTTGACAATTTATCAGTCGTAGAAAGCTTACCTTGCATTTCAAGTTTCAAAATTGCAGCAGCAGTAAATTGCTTTGTTACAGAGCCAATATCTGAAATAGTATTTTCAGTGTAATTGATACTCTTTTGCTTATCTGAATGACCATAACCTTTAGATAGGATTTTATCCCCTTTATACTCAATAAGCACAGCACCTGAAAAATTCTTTTTAGCTATTTTTGTTAAATATGTATCGATTTTATTTTTAATTATTATACTTCGTTTACCTAATTCAACCGATGTATTTTCCGCTAATGTAGGTGTTGTTAAAGTACAAGTAAATATAAGGCAAACAGCTGTTAGTGTTGATGATTTTTTGTTAACCCTTACCGGGGGCTGATTGGTTATTATTTTAATTATCATTCTAAAGTTAATGAGCATTTTTTTATAATCTTACTTTATTGTATTGGTTTATAAAGTTAAGTGTCGTTAAGCTTAGAAAAAGTTGTTTTTGTTAGGATTATTTTTATTCAAGGAAGTGAATCTTCGGTTTAGGCTCAAATAAAAATTTCACACAATGCATTCAGTCGGGTAATCACATAACTTGGTTATACTTTCATCGGTATTTTAACCAACGGCTACTAAATTGTTTATAGTAGTGTTGTTAATACAAGTATTCTCCAAACTCTGCTTTTACAGTTCACCTATAATGTCTGTAATGTGACAAAAAATAGCGTCTAGAGATGAAATGTCAATGGCATAATGAGCTTAAACCCGCCCCACAATGAAGCATTAAATTATGACAAGCGTTGCCATAAATATGATCATGGTTCCACAAAAGCTAATGTCAGCAAACTGATGACACATTGAAGACGGTTTTAGCACTGAACAGTTCTTGAAAGGACTGTTCAGAGTCATAAGCAGAAGAACAATCGTTCCCACAACAAATTAATTATTACTTTAACTTTGTGATACCGACTGAAATAGAAATAGCACCACCTGCCATTCCTGCCCAAGCTTCAATAGGAGTATCACCGATTAATGTACGACTTAATTGAGAACTAGCTGAATCATAAATGTTGTAACCCCACATAGCTAAAACAACACCTGCAATGATAAGTACGATACCAATAACTTTGTTCATTATTATTCCAAATATTTATAATAATATATATTAAAATCAGTTGGTTTTGCTGAACTGTAAATATGTATTTAAGCTAAAGGTCTTATAGACTAGTTTCAAATAGATAATTTCAGAGGAAGATGCTCCCCAATATTGCGAGAGCATCAATTAACAATTAATACATTGATGAGTTAAAAATCTACTTGAACGGGAGTATTTCCTGCAATCACGGTAACATTCTGTGAAGTAATAAAGTTTACCTCTTCATCAACTTCAGGGTCATCTTCAGTATCGCAAGTTACTGCAATGGTGTAATCGCCCGCTTTAATAAAGCCAATTTCAAAGTTATAACTTGTTTGTTCGCTATCAAAAGTAACTGATGCACTTGCATAAGATAAGCTTCCGTTTTCGTCTCCGCCATTATCTTCCATGGTATCAATAACTACACCTGTGCCTTCATACATATAGACACTCGCTACATTTACTGAAGAATCAGACAACGGTGTACATTGGTTATCAATCATTAACGTCTCAGAGACCGTTCCTTCTATATGGCCCGCTTCATTATTATTAACTAATCTAACTCCTCGAGGCTTAAGGAAATAGCCAGCTTGACCGACAGGATTTGTCATGCCTTTATTTAGATCAAATTCTAGCGTAAAGTCTACAGTTCCGCCCAACGTTGCAGTGAAACCATCTAACTTAAGTTCATTTGAAGGAACACTTATACTGATTTTATCACCTGTTTGAGCATCAATGCCGTATGAGCCATCGCTCATGATTAAACGTAATTGTGTATAATCGCCAGCAGCAATGCTTATACCTTCAACTAAGGCAATAGACTCGCTACCTGTATATTCTAGTAAATCAATACCTATCGTATTGGGAATAACGGCACCACTATTATCTAAACATAAATCATTAACAGCAATCATTTCAACTTCATCACCTACAGAGAAAACAGCATCGCCACTTCCTTTAAGTTCTATTTGATTGAAACATACAACAACTTTAGAAAGGTCATCAACAGGGGCATCACTGAGCGCTAAAGAAAAGCTAGGCAATGGTAGGTTATCGTTTGAGTTATCATTTGAGCTACCGTCTGAGCTACCGCCACAGGCAGTAAGTAAAAAAGCAGAGAGCGTGTAGGTAACAATATATATTTTATTTAACATAATTTATCCTAATGAATTATGGTACAACGACTGAAATTTTCAGTCTCTTATTCTTTAGAAAAATCAAGCAATGTGAATGTCCATTTCATTATTGATAGACTTATTCTAAGAAAAAATGACACGATTTATTCACATACGATTGCTGTTAGGTAATTTATCAATTGAACTAATGCATAATAAGCAGGATATTAATCCTACTTATTACAAGCTCAACATAACATTAAACGTGAGAAAAAGACTAGTAACCTATAGCCCACGTTACGTGAGTTAAGTGCCTTGTTCCATCCTTTTCAATACGAATAAACGTTTCTGCATTTCCTCTTCTGCCGATTGATTTCCCCCACCCTACGTCATTATTAGCCCCCGCTTTATTACAACCTTTTCCTGGAGGTGCATTACAAGACCCATCATTATCTCCTCCGCCATTATACGAGTCATATGAATCGAGATGATTGTATATTGTATCTAGCTGATTGTAGTCATGGCTATTTGGATACTCATACGGTGGGTTTTGATAATCCATACAAGTGTAGAGAGAAGTGTTATTGAAGTCTTCATCCTGATGACCAAGCCCGATATTATGCCCCAACTCTTGGCATGTAACGCTTTTCATCCATGTTTCATCATAAAAAGGGTCTGCAAAATACGTATCATTTAGCTTAGTGTACCCTGTCTTGATATGATCATTAGCGTCAATTGAAATTCCCGCTATTCCTAGCCAGCCAAGATTTCCATAGGCTAAATTACAAATCCTAATTTTCCCTTCATCTCCTTTACATTTGCGTCTGACTCTATTGCTCGTTGAACCCTCTAGGTCTTGCACCATATTGAAAGCACTAGAAGCTGACCAATCAGCAACCGATTGAGCTACATAACCATCCCATTCTATTGTTGTGCTATTAATGATGGTCAGATCAAAAGAAGATGTACTTCTAGCCCAATGGTAATTCTCCCAAGAATGATCTGCTATACTTGCTACAGAAAAAAATAGCAAACTTAAAACTGTTAAAATTCGTGATCTCATATTACGCCTCTACTAATGTTAACAAGAATACACCCGTTAATTATAGTTTGTTTTTTATACAACACCAAACCATCTTATTTCTTACAAAACTGAAAGTTATACAACATCAAATCTTTTGAAAACTTCGGTAAGTATTTGTAAATATTTAAAAAGTCACGTATTAACTTTAATTTCCGCTGTATGTTCTTTAAGTTGACCTCTGAATTTGGACAACCGTAATGTTTTGTTTGCGAAAAGATAGTGTTGTTTATACTCTATTGATGGAAGGTCTTCTTTTTCGAACTTTGAACTCATGCCAAAGTGATTATGTGAACGACCGCTGTGGTGGCATTGTTCTCAATCAGGTTTAGCAGGCAATTGGCAACTAAAAGCGTTCACCAATCTTATTGGGCTGGTCTTTATTACTAACAACAAAGGTGAGAAGGTAATACCTACCAATCATCAGTAAGGTCATTGGCATTTAAGTGGATACGTATCTTATACCGTTGTTGGAAAGCTAAAGAGTCATATAGTGAAGCAGAATATTTAAAAACCTTGAAGGAAAGGAATTCACCATTATTTTTTAAAGAAAAAGCTTATTAAAGGTCTCTGGGCGTAGTGTTGACGTTAGAGTCTGTTTTACTAACGGCAGCTCCAAAACTTAAAGCAGTCGTTAGCATTAATGATTCCCTTATGACTTCTGATCCGACATTACTGTCATTCGTTCTAACTCGTTTTTGGACCAAGGTGAATTATCAATGGCCATTTTTTATTACCAATAAGACACTCACAAGTTATACAACGTGAATTCTGCCACTTTGGTCTTGTTTGTACTACGACTATGTTGACCTTAATCAAGTGGACGTAATATTAATAGGTATTATTAGAGCCAGAAGTTAAGCATTCTGCTAAATATAAAAGAAGGACAATAATATGAAATATATTGGTATTTCAATTACTTTGCTGTTTTCTATTCTAGCTTGCAGTAGCAAGGGTTATAGTCAGGATCAGTTTCCCATCCCAGAGGGTCCCTACCTCGGTCAAACGCCACCCGGCTCAACACCTGAGATTTTTGCACCTGGTATTGTTAATAGAGAAGAATCTACCGATCTTGAGGGCATGTTCGGATCGGACATGAATACCTTTTACTTCGTTAGAGAAGGTGAAGAATATGGCGGCGTAGTTAAAGTTGGAGAATTTAAAGGGGAAGAAGGTTCCTATGGGCTGGCAGTCATTGAATATAAAAATAATAAATGGCAGCACTCTGTTGTCGCGAAGGCCGCGAGCGAACCATCTATCTCTCCCGATGGAAATACCATTTTGTTCAAAAATGGATATATAGAACGCACAAGCGACGGTTGGTCAGAGATGAAAAGTCTTGGTGAACCTTTCGCAAGTATCGGCATTATGCGGTCTGCTATTTCCTCTAACGGAACCATGTATTTTGATACCTATACCAAGGCGTTGGATACGCCTCTGCGCTATTCACGTTTGGTTGACGGTAAATATGAGACGCCGAAATCACTGGGCCCTCAGTTTGGCATCGGCATATATAATGCTCACCCCTACATTGCTCCGGATGAAAGCTATATTGTTTTTGATAGCATAAGAGAAGGTGGATATGGTAGATCTGACCTCTACATCAGCTATCGGAAGACTGACGGCGCATGGAGTCCTGCCATCAATTTGGGAGACAAGATAAATACCGATGCTTCTGAAAAAAATCCAAGTGTATCACCCGATGGCAAGTTTCTTTTCTTTGATCGTCGGATAAAACGCGGAAACGCAGATGTGACTATCTATTGGGTGGATGCTCAGATTATTGAGACGCTCCGACCCAAATAGCAAACCATATAACAAGCTACTCCAGCGGAGCAAGACTCGCTACGCCCCCATTGCTCGCTGAGTAGAGCGTTATCGATACAAAATCTAATATAACCTGTCCAATTAGCAGTAAAAGAAAATGTCTCCTTCGTGGCCAGCCTGTGTAAAACTATTTTGAACTAACGTAATTGGATAATATCAACGGAAAAAGACTCTGTAGAGTAAATATTGTAGTACGTATAGTGTAAAATTACCTGATAATTTACGTAGCGTCACCTATAAATTTTAAGCTGGAAGTTTTCACACAACCTGTGGCAATAGTTATCATAATTCAATTGCTCGATTGGATCTAAAACTATATAACTAAAGGGCTTCAAGGTGATGAATGGTGCCATAGGGGCACCTTGAATGTTATGATTATAACGAGAGGCCCTTTTAAATCTGATTGATTACTGCTTATCTCATCCCTTTGTGTTCGTTTCAAGATTAGTGGACAATTACATCATTTGTGCCACCTAATTACATCAGAACTGCCAGTCATTATCATCTAATAC
>Ga0209292_1000398_pt1 | contig 58176 bp, 44 predicted proteins | sample GOMGulsemesocosm_2_FD_184634 | JGI IMG/M metagenome (GOLD analysis project Ga0209292, IMG submission 184634) | Methane-oxidizing microbial communities from mesocosms in the Gulf of Mexico - GOM9C Gulf of Mexico (SPAdes) (version 2) | ecosystem: Environmental > Aquatic > Marine > Cold seeps... | reverse complement strand
TTTGTTCTGCTTTGAGCATAGGACCGAAATCTTTTTGTAAAAATATAATAAGGAATACAAATATTAGGGCGAGAATAGGATAGAAGCTATAGGCAATTGAGTTTAAATAAAGTAAAAACGGGTTCTCCAGTTCTGGGATGGTTTCAATTGATGTTTTTATCAGAGCTACCTGAAAGCCAACCCATAAGGATATTCCCGATATTGCTGCGAGTGGAGCCGATGTAGAGTCAACAATATAAGCCAGCTTTTCACGAGATATACGAAGCTTATCAGTCAAAGGACGCATAGTATTGCCTGTGATTAACAAATTAGTATAATCATCAAAGAATATTATAAACCCGACTAAAGTCGTGCTTAATTGTCCTTTTTTACGATTTGTCGCCCACTGTGATATCCATTTAACTAATCCATTCATGCCACCATTGGCGGAAATAACCGCAGCCATCCCCCCGATAAATACAGTTATCAAAATGATAAGTATATTATCCGGTTTATTCATAGCGGTTAACGCGTACTTAGTTGGAATATCAAGTAACGAAGTCCCAAGAGCTTGAAAATCCTGACCATTAATAATCCAAGCACCACTCCAAATCCCCAAAAATAAAGAAGTGATTACTTCACGTATAACAAATGCCGATACAATGGCGATTACAGGAGGAACTATAGACAATATGGAGGGGTTGTCGGGCGTGATTGGGTCTGTAAATAAAGATAAAAGCACACAAGAACTTATTGATAGAAAGATGAACGTAAGATTTTTATTCATATACCTTCTCTATAAAACAATTTTATTACTAGCTTAGGATTATGTTAGTCTTTTGTAAATGTAAACATTATATGTAACCTTCTCTGTTAAACGTTGCCGGACTCTCATCTTCATTTGTGTAATTAGATGTTTGAATCAATATCTTTGATTTGAATATTATACTTTTGAAATCAATGGTCTGAAGTTGTTTTGTTAACTGAATTATCGGTCGGGTCACGTTATTTTATATGTAGATGTTTATTTATAAAAAATTGGGCCGTAGAGATAGAAATATACTTATAACGTCAGCTATCCCTGAAGATAGATGACATAAAAATGGAGTTTGTTGTTCTAATTATTAAGACCGCTTTGTGGTATAAGTAATCGTTAAATGAATGAGGTAGAGCAAGTTTAATAAATTTGTCTCTGTGGCGACGACACCCAAAGGGAAGCTGCCTCCGGCCTCCCTTTGGAAACCCTCTGAGCTGCTACATCAAACGTAACCCTACGCTCAACACAATATCTTCGACGTAACAGCAATTAAGGCACATCCATGTGCCACATTACTTTTTCCATCATCAGGACAATTGCTCCTGCATTGTCTAATAAGCTACATCCCTGCGCGTCATGATGGCAATACGTGAATATTAATGGCTAAAGCTAATAACTAAGCAGCGTTGCTCACCTCTTTAACAGGGTTATCTTCGTTTGCTTTTTGTTGAATCGCTATTGTTGCTATGGCTAGTTTATCTTCTTTGCGTTTATCCCTTAACACTAATAAACACGGTGTTAATACTAGCGTAAGTACAGTAGCAAAAGCTAAGCCGCCTGCAATGGCCGTGGCTAGTTGTGTCCACCATTGTGTTGATGGCGCGCCAAAGACAATAGTACGTTGGAAGAAGTCTAAGTTAACTTGTAATACCATAGGTAATAAACCCAAAATGGTGGTGATAGTTGTTAACATTACCGGACGTAGACGCTGTGCACCGGTACGTAAAATAGCATCAACGACACCAAAGCCCTCTTTACGCAAAACGTTATAGGTATCAATCAGTACGATATTGTTATTCACCACAATACCCGCTAATGAAATAACCCCTATACCACCCATGACAATGCCGAAAGGTTTTTGTACCAATAGCAGCGCTAAAAACACACCGACGGTTGAGAAGATTACCGCGCTTAAGATTAACAAGGCTTGGTAGAAGCTATTAAATTGCGTTACCAAAATCATCGCCATCACAAACAAGGCAATAGCAAAAGCATTCACTAAAAAGTCTTGTGACTCTTGCTGTTCTTCGTTTTGACCTTTGACATCAATATCAACAGAAGGGTGTAAACCCAAGGTTGGTAATTGTTCCTGTAAAATAGGTAACTCATTTAATAATTGAGAGCCTGCAATAAGGTTAGCTTGCACGGTTACTACTCGTTTGGCATCAACACGGCGAATAGTATCAACTTTAGGTGCAGCTTTACGTTCAACAAAACTGCCGACAGGCACTAAACCTGAGCTGGTTTTTAAACGTAATGAGTCTAATCGGCTGATATTACGTTTATCTTCTGGGAAACGTACTCGAATATCCAATTCATCATCAACATCATCAGGGCGGTATTCACCAAGTTTCAAACCGTTAGTGACCATTTGCACGCTTGAGCCAACTAAAGCAGCATCTGCGCCATAAGTTGCCGCTTTATTTCGGTCGATGATCAACTGCCACTCAATACCTGGTTTGGAGCCTGTATCTTCAATGTCGGTAAACTTACCTGAAGCCTCTAAAGCATTACGAATGATTGCAACCGACTTATCAAGTTCGCCAGGAAAACGTGAACTCAATTCAAGCTTTAAGTCTTTACCACTTTGCGGACCGTTTTCATTCTTTCTGACTTCAATTTCAACACCTGCCATATCATCAGTTAACTGATGAATATTTGCGACAATTTCATCGGCTGTGCGTCTTATTTGCCAATCAACAAAGTTAACTTTAAAAGTACCTATTTGATTGTTACCGCCGGTGCGAGTGTACAAGGTTTCAATTTCTTCTAATGGTAAAATGCGTTTTTCAATATCACGCATTATGACATCTTTTTCATTTACTGATAGATCACCATGAGAGCGTACCACCATAGTCGCGCTTTGTGGCTCTACCTCAGGGAAGAAGCTAACGCCTAGACCTGATGCTCCATAAAGCCACATAACAATAAAAGAAACGGCAAAAGTACTGGCGACTATTTTCCAAGGATGTTTGATCGCCTTGGTTAATAGACGAATATAACCACCAGTAAAACCTGAAAGTTTGCTTAGATCACCTGCTTCTGCTTGTTCTATTTGTTGTTGCTCTTTTTTACTGACGGTACGCGCTTTACCGAAGATTGAACCCAAAGTCGGTACAAAGATAAGTGCCATTGCTAACGATGCAGATAAAACAGCAATCAAGGTGAAAGGCAGGTATTTCATGAATTCCCCCATGATACCCGGCCAAAACATTAGCGGTGCAAAAGCAGCTAATGTAGTAGCTGTTGAGGCAATAATTGGCCATGCCATGCGACGGGCCGCTAATCCATAAGCCACTGTTTTACTTTGTCCTTCACTCATTTGCCTATCAGCAAATTCGGTAACCACAATAGCGCCATCAACTAACATACCTACGGCCATGATAAGACCAAAAAGCACCACGATATTAACTGTCATACCGGCTAAGGCAATCACCAATATGCCTGTTAAAAAGGCGCCTGGAATAGCTAAACCAACCAACAAGGCTGTGCGAGTACCTAATGCGGCAATAATAACAATCACCACGAGTAACACTGCGGAGAAAACGTTGTTTTGTAGATCCGTTAAGGTATTCTTAATTTCAATTGACTGATCACCAACATAATCAACTTGAACCTGCTGTGGCCATTTTTTACGACTTTCTTTAACAAGCGCTTTAACTTTTTCAACGGTTTCAATCAAGTTTTCACCCGAGCGTTTTTTAACTTCTATCGAGACTGAGCGATGGCCATTTAATCGAGCAAAGCTAGTCGGATCTTTATAAGCACGACGTACTGTTGAAACATCTTGAAAAGTGATTACGCGGTCACCATCGACTTTAATCGGTAGCTCTAATAAATCTTGTATGTTTTCAAATACTGAAGGCACTTTTATAGCAAAACGTCCCTTACCTGTGTCCATAGTACCAGCAGGTACTAAACGGTTATTCCGCTCAACAAGGTTATAAATATCAGCTTGATCAAGGCCGTAACTTTCCATTAATAAAGGGTCAACTATGATTTCAACCATATCTTCACGGTCGCCACCAATTTCAACTTCCAATACCTCTTGCATGCCTTCAATTTTATCTTTTATATTGCGAGCAATGGTGATCAAACCTCGTTCAGTAACGGCTCCTGACAATATAACTGTCAGTGCAGCTTCTTGGTTTGCCATAGTCACTTCATGTACTTCAGGCTCTTCAGTTTCACTCGGTAGTTTTGCTTTAGCTAAGGTCACTTTATCGCGCACATCAGCAAGTGCTTCTTTGGGGTCGAGCCCAGCAATAAACTCTAAAGTAACTGAGGCATGTCCTTCACCAGCATTGGAGCGCATTTCTTTTATACCGGCGATAGATTTCAACTCATTTTCCATCGGCCGTACGAGCATACGCTCGGCATCTTCGGGGGAAATACCATCATGAATCATAGAGACATAGATGATTGGAATGGTGATATCAGGATTCGCTTCTTTGGCGATATTATTATAGGTAACCGCACCAGAGATAAGTAACAATACAAATAACATCAATACCGAGCGAGTACGTGTTAATGCAGCTTCAATAAGCGTTAACATAATAGACTCCTAGTCTTGTGTAGCTGTATTAGTAGTATCTTGGGTCGTGTTATCATTCGGCTTATCGTACTCTTTATCGAAGATGGCCTCAACGGTATCACCTGCACGAACAAAACCTTGTCCTAAGACAATAATGTCAGCTTGCTCTCCAAGGCCTGTTAACCAAATTCCGTCACTCTCACTTTTGATAATTTCAATGGGAGTAAATTGCACAACAGAGTCTTGTACCGATTTAACACCAATATTACCTCTTTCATCTAAAGCCAGTAATGCCGGCGATATTTTAATTGCCGACATCTGTGCTAACTCGATGGTTAGCTCGCTACTCAAACCAGCCAAAAATTGTGCTTCTTTATTATCGATAGCTACTTCAATTTTAAAGGTGTTAGTTGCATCATTGCCAACACTGGCAATGTAACGCAGCTTTCCTTCGGCTTTTTTACCATTAAGCAAACTAACTTGCGCAACTTGTCCAACCGATAATTGGTTTATTTGCAACTCAGTAACATGCGCTCTAACAATTAACGGGTCTAAATCAGCAATCATGGCAATATCATCACCTGATGCAACATAATCACCCACTTCAACATAACGGGTATTTAAAATACCGGTGAAAGGCGCTCTAATAACAGTATTGGCGATATCCAATTCTAATCGCTTTATCTCAGCCTTCACTGACTCTAGCGCAGCAAATGATTGCGCTAAATGCACTTTTCCTTGATAACCTTGCTCATTTAATTTCAAGGCACCTTCATATTCAACTTCACGTTGTGTTAATAAAGCTTGGCTGCGAATTAACTGAGCGGGTAAATCATTTAGGGCTATTTTTGCAATGATTTGGCCTTTGTTTACCTTAGAACCTCTTTTCGCTAATACGTTGACAATCTTGCCACGAATTTCAGCTTTTAAGGTGGTGATTCGGTCTGGCTCTGTTCGGCCATAGAGCTCTATGGTTTTATAGACCTTTTGACCTAAGCGAGTTTCTACTTTAACTTGCGCAGTTAGCTGTTTTTCATCATGACTAGGGACTTTTGCTTGCAACGTTGATTTTTGCTCCGCGGCTGTAGGACCTGAAGCCATCCACAATATTAGGATGAGTGCAATAAATGCAGCGATAAGGTAAGGACGTTGTGCTAACCAGCGTGAATTAAAGGTAAATGACATTAGGGTATCTCCATATTTGATGGAGCTATAATAACGTGTTTATTAAGGAAGATAGAAACAAAGTTGCAACAATTTGTATGCTTATTTGTGAGATTTTGTAAGTTAACAGTTAGAAAGTGTAAGAGGGTTATTATAGGGAGGTTAAAAGTCTTTGTGAGCAAACAAAAATGCCGACAAAACGTCGGCATTTTTATCATCACTTAACTGAAAAATAGTGATTTTATCTATCAATCAAAATTAGATAGAAAAAGATGAACCACAACCACACGTCGTTGTTGCATTAGGGTTGTTGACTACAAAACGACTGCCTTCTAGACTTTCAAGGTAATCAACTTCTCCATCAACAAGGTATTGTAAGCTCATAGGATCAATTACCATCACCACACCTTGCTTTTCAATAGTCATATCACCATCGTTAACTTTTTCATCAAAGGTAAAGCCATATTGAAAACCAGAGCAACCGCCGCCTGTTACATAAACACGTAGTTTAAGGGCAGGGTTTTCTTCTTCAGTAATTAGCGATAATACTTTAGTTGCCGCAGCATCAGTAAATTTAATAGGTAATTCAGGGTTTGACATGGTGCTCAACTTAGTACAACAAAGTACAATAAAGATACGCTACAAAGCGATGGTTAAATGCAGCGCTAATTATCTTAAACCTGACTAATTTAATCAAGTATTATTCGAGGGTAATATTTCCCCCTTAATTGCTTACTTGCCAAGGCTGATCTTTATCTTTTTTAGCATATTTCTGCCAGCGAGATTTAGTTATGATAGCCGATGTTGTAAGGCTTTCAGGAGTAAAACCCTCTGGTAAGATAAACTCACCGCTAATTATTTGAAAGTATTGAAAACTAAATCCGAGCGTTTTTTTATCAAGTTTCGAAACTTGTGAGAGTTTATATTTAACCGCTTTACCATCATCTTGCCCCTCAAAAACTAAGTCAATATAACCTTTACTATAACGTCGTTTTAATTGTTGCTGCACTAGCGTCACTTGAAATTGGTATTGATGAGGAGTTTTACCAGCCATTATTTTAACATTTTCCACTAATAAGCCCGAGGATTGTTTCTCGGGTGCCATCACCTTTTCATAAAAGGCGAGTTGCTTTTTAACTTCAAACTGTTCTTTTGATGCCGCTTTAAGTAAAAACTGTGCATTTTTATTGGCAAGTTGCTCTACCGCTAACTCAACTTCTAAAGTGTGAATTTGTGCGATATTTTCTTCTTGTTGCTGATAGAGTATTTCCAGCCTAAGCTTTTGCTGTTCAAGACTTGTTACTTGAAAATGATGATAATAATTGCCTAAGCGATAACCAGTAAAGAGGCAAAGACCAATAACCGTTAGTAAAAACAAAGCTGATTTGAAGGACCCTAAGCGCTCAATAACGACACCTAGATTTATTTTTGCTAACCATTTCATTTGTAAAGTATTATAATCCTGTAATGATAATATCAATCGCAACCATAAGAAAACACTTAGCTTTGCCAAAAACCTCTTGGCAAATATGTTTGCTTGCCATTATAGGTGGCTGTGCTTCAGCCCTATTAGTGGTGCTATTCACCCTCACTATTGAACAAATCCAACAGCTTTACCTAATAAAACGTGATAACTATAACAGCTTAGACGAAGTAAGTCGTTTTGATTTACCTATAATAGGCTCACTGATAATATTGTTAATTGCTTGGCTTACCGGTTATAAATATTTACGCACAGGTATCCCTTTTGTTTTACATCGGCTTAAAATTGCACACGGTGTTATCCCCTTTAAAAATACCCTGAATCAATTTTGGGGCAGTGCAGTAGCACTAGCTTCAGGGTTTTCTGTCGGTCGCGAAGGACCAGCTGTACACTTAGGCGCGGCGTGTAGTACTTACTTGGGCAGTTTATTGAAATTGCCCTATAACAGTATACGAACCTTATGTGCTTGTGGTATTGCTGCAGGTATTGCTGCGACGTTTAATACACCAATCGCCGCCGTTATTTTTGTTATGGAAGTCATTATGCGTGAATACAAAGTGCATATCTTTGTGCCGGTGATGTTAGCATCAATTGTTGGCTCTTTAATTACTCGCAGTGTTTTTGGCACCAGTCATAATTTTCAGTTTTTCCATACTATAGCTCTTGAGCAACACCATTATTTTTCTTTAGTTTTACTCGCTATTTTTCTCGGTGTATTGGCAGCAGGCTTTAATAAGTACCTGGTTTCAATTATCAAAAAAAGTGTGAAATATCATATAGTGCCACGCTTAATGCTTGCTGCTCTCATCACGGGTTCATTAGGGTATTTAATACCTGAGGCAATGGGAACAGGCAGCAGTGCTATCGATATATCTTTAATTCATAATGTATCGTTTGGCTTTTTGTTTAGTTTACTTGTCGCTAAGTTACTCATGACAATGTTTGCCTTAGGTTTAGGTATTCCGGGCGGTATTGTTGGACCTACACTGAGTATAGGCGCAATAGCAGGGGCCTGTGCAGGAGCATTAGCCGTTCAATTATTACCAGGGGAACACTTAGGTAGTGACTTTATTTTAATGGGCATGGCTGGTTTTATGGCGGCTAGCTTAAATGCTCCACTGGCCGCACTGCTTGCGGTTGTTGAGCTTTCGAGCCAGCTTGAATTAGTGTTACCGGCGATGGTTGTCATTACAGTCGCAAGTATAGTCTCTAGGCAGCTTTGTAAAAATGAATCTATCTTTACCATGCAATTAGACGCGCAAAACTTGCTCTATCGCAAACCTCCCATTGAAGAATCGTTGCAAAATATAGGTGTGTTAGCGGTTATGAAAGATGAGCTTTTGATAGTAGAGCAAGCAAGTATTCGTTCTATCACTGGAGAATTACTTAAAGGCCATGAATCACAACTCATCATTAACAAAGAACCTGCAAAACAAGGTAATGAAATAAATAGTTATTATTGGGCACAATTTGATGCTGATATTATCGATGACCCGGATGAGGATATAGAGCACAATTTGGCTAAGAAGTTAATACTACACAAACTCATTCCACTGAGCCATCAGTCAACCCTGGCAGAAGCTTATTTGGCACTAGTAGAGCAACGCTGTGGCGCAGTGTACATTTATCAAGAAGATATTGAACAATGTATTGGCCTAGTCACTTTTGAACAACTTAGAATTTATTTAGTAGAAGGAAGACTCGTTTAATGCAGACGTTTTTAATCAATAATATCCTCTGGCTCAAGGCTTTCCATGTTATTTTTATGGTTGCCTGGTTTGCTGGTATCTTTTATTTACCGCGTTTATTTGTCAACCATGCAGAAACTCAATCTAATGATGTAGCTCAACAGCTAAAAGGCATGGAGAAGCGGTTACTGTATTTTGTCACTCCATTTGCTATTTTCACGTTTATCTTAGGTTTAGCAATGATTCATGCTTATGGCCATGACTGGTTTATTGCCGCTAAATGGCTGCACATAAAACTAAGCTTAGTGACAATACTCTTTGTGTATCATGCTTATTGTTTCAAATTAGTTAAAACCTTCAGAGAAGATAAAAATACCCGTTCGGGACGATTCTATAGAATTTTTAATGAAATCCCAGTATTAGTATTATTCGCCGTTATCATTTTAGCTTACGTTAAACCTGTGTAGTACATTAAGGCCATCTATGCTGTATTTATATCTAGGTTATGTACTAACCCAATTTTATGCCATTGCAGAAGTGTTTTCCAAAAATACCGTTGCACCCAGCGCTGTATTTTTCTCATTAATTGTCTTTGTTATTTGGTCATTTATTCCTGTACTGGGCTATCTTTTTGCAAAAGCAATTGGGGCTAAGGGGTTCGCAAATAAGTCGACATTACTTATCTCAGGAGTTGTTGTTGCACTTATAGAAAATGGGTTAGCGCATTTTAATATACTAGATGATAAGCAGCTCAATATCGGCACCGCAATTGTTTTATTGCTGTTCTTTTTAATTGCTTATTTACCACTTAATAAGCAAAAAAATTTATGTACTTAGTCATAAAATAGCAACAAATAATGAAAGTACATTTTTTTAGCATTATAGTTATAATCAAGATAAGAAAACTCAACTAAGTGTATCCTGCTTGGTAACCTTGATTAAGGCGCATTTTAATGAAGTACTATATATTCGCGATATTTTTGTTCTCAACACTCCTTTTAGAAGCTAGTGCAACCAGTCAAACTGCTGCGGTGGTCAAACCTAAAATTGTTGGTGGTGAAGTCGCCATTGAAGGTGATTGGCCGTGGATGGCCGCCTTAGTTTTTACCAATGAAGGTTTTATCACCTCTTTAGACGTTGCTGGTAGCAGCTATGATAGTGCATCATTTTCAAATGGACCTGCTGGTCAAGCAAGTTCAACTTTAGCTGATTGCGGAATTGGCGATGCTGTATGTAGTTTAGCGACTGATAAAATATGTTTAATTGCCCGTGGCGAAATAGACTTCTCAGTAAAGGTAGCTAATTGCCAAGCCAGTGGTGGTATTGGCGCAATCATTTTTAATAATGTATTGGGTGAGATAAATGGCACCTTAGGTGAGGATTTCTCTGGTAATATCCCTGTTGTTGCCATTAGTCAAGATGATGGTGCGATCTTACTAAACAAGCTTGAAAGCATTGCCACTATTAATGTTACGGCACAACAAGCCCAAGTACAAAGTTCGAGTTGTGGTGCTAGCTTTATTGGTGAAAAATGGGTGATTACCGCATCACATTGTGTTGAAAATGCCAATATACAACATTTAAAAGTTAATATTGGGGAATATGATCTAAGCAATGGCGCGAGTAATGCCACAGCCATTAAACGCATCTACATGCATCCTGAATATAATCAGGATAGCGCTTTTAATAATGATATAGCATTGATTGAATTGGTTGAAACGATTAACAACCCAGCTATCACCCTGGCAAGTGCCGAGTTAACTGATCGGTTAGCATCACAAGCTAGCGCTGCCACTGTTATTGGCTGGGGTAACCGTATCGCGTATGGCCCAGACGATGAATCACCTGCCAGCAGTGCTCCAAATAAACTACATCAAGTTGAGCTATCATTGCTCACTAATGAGCAATGTAAAAATAAGTTAGCTCAAGGGTACAGTGACTTACAAAACACTAATGTATCACCCGATCAGGTAGGCATAACTGACAGTATGATTTGTGCAAACTATTTAGGCGATATTGAGAAAGGATCGTGCCAAGGTGATAGTGGTGGCCCACTTGTAGTCTATGATAACGGTTGGAAACAAGTGGGAGTAGTGAGTTATGGCGTTGGTTGCGCTGATGTTGATTTTCCAGATGTTTATGCCAGAGTTGGACAATTTACTACTTGGATAAAAAGTATCACTCAAGGGGTTGCCATTGAACCAAGCCTCGATTTTCCGATCACTCCACAGAACGTAGCACAAAGCGAACTACTCACGATTACCAATAACAGTGAGCTTACTGCAAACTTAACTTTCACCTTAATCCCAGAGAAAGTAGGTAGCAAAGGTTTTAGTTTAAAGAGTGATGATTGCCGTATGTTACTTGCCAAACAAAGTTGTCAGCTTCAAGTTAATTTTGATGCAAAAACACTTGGTCAACATACAATGCGCATAGCCGTTAATAGTAATGATATTAATATTCCAACCAGTGAAAGTTTTATCACTGCCCAAGCTATTTCAGTCAGCAGCGCCATTAATACTCAATTATCAAACGGCTCGAGTGAATTACTTTGGTTTAGTGGCGGCGATAAAGGCTGGCAGCTTGATAATACTGAAGCTGCGATCATTAGCGGTGATATTACTGATAACCAACAAAGTTCGGTTATGTTAACGTTTAGCGGTGCAGGTACTTTATCTTTTAGTTGGTCAGTATCCTCTGAAGAGAATACCGATAACCCTGAAGAGCCTTATGATGCCCTATATTTAATTATTGATGGTGAACAAGCAGACTTCATCGCAGGAGAAATTGCTTACCAAAAGGTCACCATTCCTGATTTAGCCGAAGGTGAACATCAAGTGACTTGGCTTTATAGCAAGGACGAGCTCACAAGTGTTGGAAAAGACAGAGGTTACTTAAAAAATGTCACTTTCACCCCGGTAGAGCAGCCTGTTGTGCTACCGGTACCATCTGACAATGATAGCGAGAGTAAATCAAGTGGTGGTAGTGTATATATTACCCTAATGATACTTGTCCTAGCAGGTCTTCGCCGTCGAAAAACTCGATGAAAAATTAAGAATTACAATAAAGGCTATCAGTATTGCCTTTATTGTTACTTTTTCTACCTTCTCCAGCAAGTTACTCAGCGGTTTATCATTCGCAAAGTGGTTATTTTATGCTATATTCTTGGCAAATTTTTTCCCTTTCAATGTAACAAATCAAGATGATGAAATTCCAAGGCAACCATATACTGTCGGTATCACAATTCGACCGTGAAGCTATCGCAAAAATTTTACAGGTTTCAGCTCAGATGGCGCCTTATGCATCAAGACAAAAACGTTGTCACGTGCTTGATGGTGCTATCTTAAGTAACCTTTTCTTTGAACCGAGTACACGTACCCGTGTTAGTTTTGGTACTGCTTTTAACTTGCTTGGTGGCTTTGTTCGCGAAACCGTTGGCCAAGAAAATTCATCATTGAGTAAAGGTGAGTCCCTTTTTGACACTGCTCAAGTGATCAGTGGTTATTCTGATGTCATTGCTATGCGTCATCCACAAATGCATTCTGTTGAGCAGTTTGCCAAAGGCAGTACAGTACCTGTGATTAATGGCGGCGATGGTGCTAATGAACATCCCACTCAAGCGCTACTTGATCTATTTACCCTTCAGTCAGAAATGATGCATTTTCACAAAGGTTTAGATGACTTAAATATTGTTTTAATGGGCGATTTAAAACATGGCCGTACTGTGCATTCCTTATCTAAATTACTCAGCCTTTATGACAATGTTAAAGTCACTATGGTGGCGCCAAAAGCCTTACAAATGCCTGATAGTGTGCTATCAACATTAAGTGATGCTGGCCATGAAGTTATTCAAACCGAAACAATGGCCGGTAATTTATCTTGTGATGTTATCTACCAAACAAGAATCCAACAAGAGCGTTTCGCCAGCAAAGATGAAGCTGAACTATACCGTGGGCATTTTAGTTTAAACAAAGAGGTTTATCAGAAATATTGCCAAGAAAATACGGTAATTATGCACCCATTACCCCGTGATTCTCGCCCTGAAGCCAATGAACTTGATACTGATCTCAATGATCTTGATAATCTAGCCATTTTTAGACAAGCACAAAATGGTGTTTTAGTACGTATGGCGTTATTTGCCTTAACTTTAGGTGTTGAGGATCAATTAACCCATTACGAAAAGCCAGTAAACTGGTTCACAAATAAAAACGCCTAGTGACATGTCACTCCCTATTAGTAACGACTTTTAGAAGAAACAATTATGAATAAATCAGAACAGTTATTTGAACAAGCTCAAAAAATAATCCCTGGTGGCGTAAACTCCCCTGTACGTGCTTTTAATGGTGTTGGCGGTAGCCCTTGCTTTATAAAACGTGCTGAAGGTGCATATATCTTCGATGCTGATGATAAAGCCTATATTGATTATGTTGGCTCATGGGGACCGATGATTTTAGGTCATAACCACCCCACTATTTTAGAGGCTGTAATCAATACCGCTAAAAATGGTCTCAGCTTTGGTGCGCCAACCGAATTAGAAATTACTATGGCTGAAAAAGTACGTGAATTAGTGCCATCAATGGAATGTTTGCGTATGGTTAGCTCTGGTACTGAAGCGACCATGAGTGCAATTCGTTTAGCACGTGGTTTTACTGGCCGCGACAAGATCTTAAAGTTTGAGGGGTGTTACCACGGTCATGCTGACTCATTGTTAGTAAAAGCAGGCTCAGGTGCATTAACCATGGGTGTGCCAAACTCTCCTGGTATCCCAGAAGATTTTGCTAAACATACACTAACCGTTAGCTATAACAACATTGAACAAGTAAAAGATATTTTTGCTAAATATGCCGATGAGATAGCTTGTATCATCGTCGAGCCAGTTGCCGGTAACATGAATTGTATCCCTCCTGTAGCAGGATTTCTTGAAGGCTTACGTGAAGTTTGTGACCAATACGCTAGCGTATTAATCTTTGATGAAGTAATGACAGGCTTTCGTGTTGCACTAGGTGGTGCACAAGCTCATTACAGCATCAAACCTGATTTAACGACTTTAGGCAAAGTAATTGGTGGTGGTATGCCAGTTGGTGCCTTTGGTGGTAAACAAGAGATTATGGATTATATTGCTCCTGTTGGTCCTGTGTATCAAGCTGGTACTTTGTCAGGTAACCCCATTGCCATGGCAGCAGGTTTAGCGTCATTAACTGAATTAGCTCAAGGTGATAAACATCAACAGCTAAGTACAGCTACTGAAAAGTTAGCAATGGGCCTTAAAGCAGCTGCTGAACGTAACGGCATAAGCTTAAGTGTTAATTATGTTGGTGCTATGTTTGGTTTCTTTTTCACTGATGATAAAGAGACAATTACCACTTACGAGCAAGCAACTAAGTGTGATGCTGAACTGTTCAAGCGTTTCTTCCATCTAATGTTAGATGAAGGTGTTTATTTAGCACCCTCATCTTATGAGACAGGCTTTTTATCAACCGCCCATAGTGATGATATCATCGAAAAAACATTGGTCGCAGCCGATAAGTGTTTCGCTCAACTATAATAACATCACGGCTATTTAGTCGTATTGCGTTTAGCTAGTGTTATAAATAAAAACGCTGCGAGTAGTGATACTCACAGCGTTTTTTATATTCAATCAAAGTGAAATATTTCGCTAAATATTCGTGACTCTATGTCACAGTATTCAACTCACCCTGAAGCCAATCTAAACCTTCTTGCCAACCTAGATTTAAACCATCAAACACTTTTAAATTCCAACCATCAAGCTTGCGCATCGCTGCGACTTCTTCAGCCGACTGCGTACCTTCATGGTCATAAGTTATCACTGCAATCGCGGTTAAATTTTCATGTGAAGCCATACTCAGCTTAGCTTCAAAGGAAAAATTATACCGGTTGATTTTATTAACTAATATAGCGAAATTATTGGTGAAGCTATTGGTTAATAAATTATCATATTCCTCTGACATTTCTAATGAGATTTCTACATCGGGATCAATAATAACTTCTAAAATATTCTGACTTAAAATATTTATTTTAGCAAAGCTGAGATAAGGATTCATAATACGTCCGACCTACTCAATTGTTTTTGTACTTTAGAGCAATAATTGTACGCCTAACTTTCATAGATAACAAACAAGTGTTTGAATTATTTCTTCTTACTTAGCTTTTTATAAGTACTGATCAAATAGCTGCACCGAGACGATTTCACCTGCCGACACGCTACCTTGCTCACTTGGTAAAACAATAAAACAGTTCGCTTGAGCTAAACTCGATAAAATACCTGAGCCTTGTGAGCCAGTAGAAGCAACTACATTTTCACCTTGTTCATTAATGGATAAAATACCACGTTGAAAGTCCATACGCCCCGGTGATTTACGCAACTCCTCTACACATTTAACACTTAAGTTAGTTCGTTTTAACGGCTCAGCATTTTGCATCTTGGTTAAAGCAATTAATGCTAACTGATGAAAGGTCACTAGCGCAGAAACAGGATTACCTGGCAAACCAAAAAACACACTGTTAGCCAACTTACCAAAGGCAAAAGGTTTTCCAGGTTTCATCGCTATTTTCCAAAAGCCGATCTCGCCGAGTTCATCTAAAACAGTTTTGGTGTAATCAGCATCACCAACAGAAACACCACCAGAGGAGATAACCGCATCAGCTTGTTGATCAGCACTAATAAAGGCGGTCTTGATCGATTCAAAATCATCTTCAATAATACCAAAGTTAATCACATCAACATTCAGCTTTTTAAGCATGGCAGATAAAACAAAACTATTAGATTCATAGATATCTCCAACGCATAATGCTTGGCCGGGTAACTTAAGTTCATCTCCAGTAGCGATTAGAGCAACCTTTAACTTACGATAAACATTTACTTCAGCCACACCAAGAGAAGCCAACACCCCTATATCTACAGCAGTAATCCTATGGCCTTGTTTCAGAACTTCTTGGTTCAGTTGAATATCTTCACCAGCTTTGCGTACATGAGAGCCAAAGCTTTTCTCTTGTAAAAAAGTGATTTGTTCGCCATCTACACTTACGTTCTCTTGCATTTCAACCGAATCACAACAATCAGGCATTTTTGCGCCCGTCATAATACGAATACATTCACCGGCTTTACACTCACCTTGAAAAGGTGCTCCGGCCATAGAACGACCAATTAGTGTTAGTGCCTTGTTACTCGCTAAGCAATGAACCTTGAAGGCATAACCATCCATCGCTGAATTATCATGAGGCGGAACATTTAGTGGACTAGCAATATCTTGGGCCAAGACAAAATGCATCGCTTGGTCAATAGGCAAGGTTAGTGTTTCTGTAATAGGTGACACTTGCGATAACATTTTGCTTAAAGCTTGCTCAAAAGGTAAAAGCCCCGGAGCTGAACAACAATCAGACATAGAAAACTCACTTAAATATTTTTACTAGATAATATTCGCTAAATTTCACGCTAAACAGGCGGAATTTGCAAGTTTAATTACGAGAAAAATAGATCAAATTCGTTATAAGTAGTATCTCCTACAAACCCACAAAAATAATAGTGATATAACCACAATTTTATTGATTGTGATCAAGATTCTGTTCAGCAAAAAAAACTACCATCTCGTCATCAGAGTAATATATACTGAATTTAGAACAATATTTTATTATAACACCGAGCTATCACAGCTAATATCACCTTATATTTAGGTTAGAATATAACCAACTCTAAAGGTAATAATGTTGTCATATGCCGTAACTAAGCCCATGTAAAAATTGGTTTTAGTTGCCAGGGTTAACAAGGAAACGCGTTAGCCTCCCTACATTTGGAAAGGTGACATGTTAACAGACAACTTTGGCCGTAGGTTTTCTTACCTGCGTCTTTCAATTACTGACGTTTGCAATTTTAGCTGCAATTACTGCTTACCTGACGGTTATCAGTGTGATCAGCCGCGTGATTTCTTATCACTATCTGAAATCAAACGTTTAACTCAAGCTTTTGCGCAATTGGGCACAGAGAAGATCCGCATCACTGGCGGGGAACCTGCGCTACGCAAAGACTTACCTAAAATAATTCACATTTGTAAAGAAACACAAGGTATCAAAAAAGTTGCCATAACCAGTAATGGCTTCAAATTAACAGAGCACTTACCTCAATGGTTGGATGCCGGCATTGATGCTATCAATATTAGTATTGATAGTTTAGATCCTCGTCAATTTCACGCCATAACCGGTCACGATAAACTTAAGACCATTCTTGATGGTATTGATATGGGTTTAGCTGATGGGAGAGCGTCGATCAAAGTTAATACCGTATTGATGCGTGAATACAGCGGTAAAGATATTCAAAGCTACCTTGATTGGATTAAAGATACCCCTGTAACTTTGCGTTTTATCGAATTAATGCAAACAGGTGATAACCAAAAATTCTTCGATGCCCAGCATGTACAAGGCTCTCGCATTAAACAAAATTTAATTCTTGCTGGTTGGTTACCCGTTATTCAAAACAAATCTGCAGGTCCTGCACAAGAGTTTTACCATCCCGATTATCAGGGCAAAGTTGGCTTAATCATGCCCTACTCTAAAGATTTTTGTCATAGCTGTAATCGCTTAAGAGTTAGCTCAAGCGGTAAATTACATTTATGTTTATTTGGTGATGAAGGTTTAACTTTACGTGAGCAATTGCAAAGTGACGACATCACGCCACTGCAAGAGCGAATTGTATCTTTACTCGGTGACAAGAAAGCAACTCACTACCTACATGAAAAGTTAACAGGTGCCACTAAACACCTGGCGATGCTTGGAGGTTAACGTGATGAGTAATCAAGTTATTGATTGTTTAGGTGTTGTACTTGCAGGCGGCTTGTCTTCACGCATGGGAGAAGATAAATCCCAATTGACTCGTCGACAAAATGTTATAAGCCCTACAGATCAAGTAGCAGATAATTCAGCTTGCAGTATGCTTAATTTCTCTAAGCAACTTTTAGTGGATGCAGGTATAAGAGATATTGTTGTTAGTGGTGACAACCATCAAATTCCTGACTTAATCCCACAAGCAGGTCCTGTTGGCGGTATTTATAGTGTCTTAGCGCATTACCCAGAACACCTACAGCCCAAAGCATTTTTAATATTGCCAGTTGACTTACCCTTAATGACTGCAACGGCTTTGTCACAATTACGTCTAAAAGGTGAACTTAGCCACAAAGCGACTTTCTTTCAGGATAGTCAAAAGCGAGTACACCATATCCCGCTATACCTACCGAATAATGCTTTTTTGAAGCTCTTTTTAGCACAAGCATTTCAGGGAGAAAACTTACTACCTGAATTGGAACGTAAAAGTAACAAAAAAAATGCTCCCTCTGTGAGAGGTATGCTTCAACAAGTGCCACATCAAGCCGTTAGCAGCTTAAATAACAACACGTTATTTAATACCAATACACCAGAGCAGTGGCAGCAAGCACAGCAACAATTTTAACTGAATTAAATTTAAAAAATTAGTAAAGGATAAACCTATGTCAGCACATGGCGGCACAAAATTCATACCCCTAAACATTGCGGTATTAACGGTATCAGATACACGCACGGAAGAGAACGATACTTCAGGCCAAGCGCTTGTTGAACGTTTAGTTCAAGCAGGCCATAACTTAGCAGATAAATCGATTGTTATTGATGATGTTTATCAACTACGTGCACAAGTCTCAAAATGGATAGCTGACGATAGTATTCATGCCATTATTTCAACAGGTGGTACAGGTTTTACTGCCCGTGATAATACGCCAGAAGCACTTACGCCTTTATTTGATAAAGCAGTAGAGGGTTTTGGCGAAGTATTTCGTCACGTTTCATTAACTGAGATTGGTACTTCTACTATTCAATCACGTGCTTTTGGTGGCATTGCTAACAAAACCGTAGTGTTATGTGTACCTGGTTCAACTAACGCCTGTAAAACTGCATGGGATAAAGTCATTAAAGAGCAATTAGATGCAAGTCACCGTCCTTGTAATTTTGTGCCGCATCTAAACATTACTGCAGATGTATGTGAGACTCGCGGCTAATGACTAACTCTAATTCAACGCCAGAGTTAAGCCACCTTAATCAACAAGGTGAAGCGAATATGGTTGATGTCACTGAAAAAGCAATGACTTCACGTACAGCGACTGCACAAGGTTTTATTAAAATGAACCGAGCAACCTTTGAGCTGATCACTACCGGCAAACATAAAAAAGGCGATGTTTTTGCTGTTGCGCGTATTGCAGGTATTCAAGCCGCTAAAAAGTGTAGCGATTTAATTCCTCTTTGCCATCCATTAATGCTCAGTAAAGTACAAGTAGACTTCACCCTTGATGATGAAAACAGTCAAGTTCAAGTGAATAGCTTATGTCGATTAACAGGACAAACTGGCGTTGAGATGGAAGCATTAACTGCAGTATCAGTTGCTTGTTTAACCTTATTTGATATGTGCAAAGCAGCCGATCCTGCGATGCAAATTAATGGCATAGAAGTATTAACAAAAGAAGGTGGTAAGTCAGGTCACTGGCAGACTCCTTCAGCTTAACAAATAGAGAAAAACTTATGATTAAAATTGTTTTTTTTGCCGCCCTTAGAGAACAACTTGATTGTGCTGAACTATCAATAGCCGCTGACAAGGTTAAAACAGTTGCCGATATTAAACAGATATTAAGCGCTAGAAATGAGCAGTGGCGACAAACGTTCAGTAATTCATCGCTATTATCAGCAGTAAACCATGACATGGTTGATGCTAGCCAAGTAGTTAAAGCAGGTGATGAAGTTGCTTTTTTTCCACCAGTAACTGGCGGATAGATTATGCAAAACATGCTATCTCGCCAAGAAATATCAATCCAAACGAGTGACTTCAGTTTGGCCGATGAGGTTGGTTTACTTGAACAAGACAACCTATCTGATGGCGCAATTGTTACCTTTACCGGCAGAGTTAGAAATAACAATAATGGCAATAGCGTGACCACTTTAACTCTAGAGCATTACCCGGGTATGACAGAAAAAGCATTGGCTAAAATTATTATTCAAGCCAAAGAACGCTGGAATATAGGTCGAGTTAAAGTGATTCACCGTATTGGTGAATTAGCCATAGGTGAACAAATTGTTTTTGTTGGTATAACCAGCAAACATCGCCATGATGCCTTTGCCGCCAATGAGTTCATTATGGATTACCTTAAAGTAAAAGCGCCTTTTTGGAAAAAAGAGCGCATTAGCGATGCCGGTCAAACGTCAGAAAGCTGGTTAGATGCCAAAACCACTGATACTGACAAAGCTGGCCTTTGGAGCTAGCTTGAGCCGCTTTATTTTATCAGTCCTTATGACTGTTAGCATGCTCTGCACTGCTAACAGTCAAGCACAGCAAGACTCGAAGACTACAATAAGAGCAACCACTACCAATAAACCACTGCGCATTGCCGTTGCTGCTAACTTCACACCCGTTTTAAAGATTTTACTTGCCGATTTTACCAAACAAACTGGCATAAACTGCCAGTTAATCAGTGGTGCCAGTGGCGCTATGTTTTTGCAAATAAAGCACGGTGCGCCTTTTGATATTTTTCTCAGTGCTGATAGCGAACGCCCCAAACAACTTGAGAAAACAGGCTTTTCCCTAGCAAAAAGCAGACACACCTATGCTGTGGGGCAACTAGCGCTTTACTCTTCAAGCATGACTTCATTAACACAATTATCTCTTGATCATTTAAAGAGACCAGCAAAACGCTTTGCTATTGCTAATCCTGATATAGCTCCTTATGGCAAAGCAGCCAAAGAAACATTAGAGCATTTAGGTTTATGGAATACATATGAAAACCGCTTAATTAAGGGCATAAACATTGGTCAAACCTTTATGCAACTGCGTAGTAAGTCAGTAGCGGATGGCATAGTGGCTCAAAGCCAATTAGTGTTAAATGGTTTATCTGGTGTGACAATTCCAACAAGCTATCATCAGCCAATAGAGCAGCAGCTAGTCATTATAAAAGCGAGTAAAAATCATCCTCAAGCCAAAAAGCTAACGGAATTTATACTTTCTCCTGCCAGCCAAAAATTAATCATCAGTTATGGCTATGCTCAACCACAGCCGAAGGAGCAAGTTAACTGATGAATCCAGACTGGCAGGCATTAATTACGACTTTAGAAATGGCGACATTAACCACCATTATTCTACTCATAATAGGTACGCCACTGGCTTGGTATCTAGCCAAAATGACCAATCGTTTTAAAGTAATCATTGAGGCTATTGTTGCCCTGCCCTTAGTCTTACCACCAACGGTATTAGGCTTTTATTTACTTATCGCATTTTCTCCTGAGCACTTACCCGGGCAGCTTTGGCAACAAGCTACAGGCCAACAACTTGCCTTTAGTTTTTCAGCCATTGTCATTGGCTCGGTATTATATTCCCTACCTTTTGTAGTACAGCCTCTGCAAAAAGCCTTTGAACAATTAGGTGATTCACTTTTAGAAGCTGGTGCGCTACTTGGTGCAGGGCCCGTCGATCGATTCTTTTCTATTGTATTACCGCTAACAAAGGCTAGTTTCATTACCGCAGCGAGCTTAGGTTTTGCTCATACAGTCGGTGAATTTGGCGTAATATTAATGATAGGTGGTAATATTCCTGGCGAAACACGGGTACTGTCAATTGCCTTATTCGATCATGTTGAAGCTTTTGATTATGCCAAAGCTCACTTACTCTCTATCAGCTTACTTATTGGCTCAATGGTGTTATTGGCTGCAATATATTGGTTAAACCTGCCGAAAAGAAATAACACTAAGAATGTAAGTCGCAGTATAAAATTACAGGATCACACAAATCATGAGTAAGGTTCTTATGAATAAAGTCCCCGTAGATAATACCGCTGAGCTGAACATTGATATTACCGTAAACTATCGACATTTCGATTTAGCAATAAAGCAAAAACTGCCCTTAACAGGTATTACGGGGATTTTTGGTCACTCTGGCTCGGGTAAGTCAACTTTACTGCGAGTTATCGCAGGACTAGAGGCCAGTGTGCAAGGTGAAATTGCACTCAACGAGCAGTGCTTAATTAATTCATCTAAAAGCATTTCAGTAAAGCCTGAAGATCGCCAGGTAGGTTTGGTTTTTCAAAATAGTCGCTTATTTCCACACTTAACAGTGCTTGAAAACTTAAACTTTGCAGTGAAACGTTGCAAACATAGTCGGCTAACCTTGGATGAAGTCATTGAATTGACTGAGTTAAGCCTATTACTTACCCAACAAACAAATGAGCTATCCGGAGGTCAACAACAAAGAGTTGCTTTGGCTAGAGCTATTTTAGCCGAACCAAGGTTATTACTACTCGATGAGCCATTAAGTGCACTTGATCAACACAGTAAAACACAGTTATTAAAAATGATGCTTAACATTCAAAAGAAGCTCAATTTACCTATGTTATATGTCAGTCATTCGCTAGATGAATTACAGCAAGTTTGTGATAACTTGTTAGTACTTTCACAGGGTAAAGTGGTTAACTTTGGCAATATCCACCAAGCAATTCACCAGCTAAATAGTTATGATGATAGCGCCATTATTCATCAGCAAACTAGCTTATCATTGACAATAAAGCAGATGGATAATGGTCATGGATTAACCTCACTAGCAGTAGGTGATGGACAAGAAATATACCTAGCAACTGATATATATTTTCAACAGTCGAGTCCATTACGTTGCTTTATTTTGGCAAGCGATATTAGTATTTGCCTAACAGAACCCACTAATAGCTCTATCGTAAATCACCTATTTGGCACCATTAGCCAAATCACTCACCAAACAAGCAATGTACTGGTGACGGTAAACTGTGGTTCACAACAATTTTTTGTTACCATTAGTGCTTTCTCACAACAAAAACTAGCACTAAGTAAAGCGCAAGATGTCTTCTTACAATTTAAAGCCAGTGCTGTACGCACCTTTATTCATTAAGCCACACAATACCCCATAGGATCCATAGTGTTAAGCAACCAAGAACAACTTAAATATTCACGTCAAATAATGCTAAATAAAATTGGCAGTGAAGGACAAGTAGCGCTGCGCAATGCCAAAGTACTTATTTTAGGTGTCGGTGGTTTAGGTAACCCTGCCAGTTTATACCTAGCTGCAGCAGGTATTGGTACACTTTATATCGCTGATGGTGACAAAATTGAGCTTAGCAACTTGCCTAGACAAATATTATTTTCTGAAGAAAACATCAATGAGAATAAGGCGGATGCAGCAGCAGAAAAGTTACAGCAACAATTTCCTGATGTGAATATTGAAGCCATTGATGAAATGCTTGATCTAGAGTTGTGTGAATATTACTTACCACAAGTTGATTTGGTATTAGATTGCTCTGACAACATTCAAACTCGTTACCTAATTAACCAAGCGTGTGTTCAACATAAAGTGCCATTAATTGTTGGCGCGGCTACCGGCTTTGATGGTCAACAACTCACTATAGACCCACGTGATGAAACGAGTGCCTGTTACCACTGTTTATTTCCTGCCAGTGAAAAAGCCCCCGTAAATAACTGTCAAACTATAGGTATCATCGGGCCAGTATTAGCCATGATCGCCGGTATGCAAAGCTTGCAAGCAATAAAACTATTAACGGGTAATAAGGTGCAGATTAACCAACTTAATTTACTCGATGGCTTAGCGAATCAATGGCAGCAGTTCAACATGAAAAAGCAAGTGAGCTGTACAGTCTGCGGTTCATCTAAGAATTAAACTAAGGGCTAGGTTTGCCAATTAATAAGTCCCTAAAACAAACTGACATTCGGCGCTAGTGAACACTAACTCAGTGCCGTTATTACTCTTCTGCTCTTGAGCCATATCAGCCCACTGGTAATAAACATTTCGATGTACTTTCGCCGTTAAATTGCGTCGCACTGTTACATACAAATCACCACTATCACTAACCATTAATGGGTGTTCATCATTCAGAACAAACTCATCACCTAAATTAGTACTAACTTGCATAATACTTTCCTTTTCATCAAGCCAGCGCCACTGAGTAAGTACAAAAGGCGCATCATCCACTTGAATTTTTACTTTTTCAACCGGTGTCACTAAGAAGTATTCTGCTACCTTTTTACTGACACCTTCAATGACCTCTGTACTGATTTCCTTTATAAGTACAGAGGCAAACATATTCACTAAGGGCTGTCGCTTAATGACACTCCCCTCATGAAACCAGTCACCATTAGCTTTAATGTGAATATCAATTGCACCACAATACGGTGGATTCCAGGACTCAACTGGGGGTAAACCTTTGCTGTGTTTTTTCAGCTGTTCGGAGATATTTTCTAAAGACATCTAAAAACCTTACTATCTATAATACTTACCATCATATATCAGTATAAATTATCAGGTATAAAAAATAGCATCTAAGTGCTCATTTTTATAAATTAACCCGTTTACTTATAATGCTTAGATCGGCGCCTTTCAAAGAGTTAAGGTGATAGAGACTTTCAATAAATAGCGTGTTAATGAGAGAAAAACGACAAGTTAACTTTATTGCAGGTCAAGTGGATTTGATTATCGCTAATAACATGTTAACTTATCGGGAACATTTTTTTAACATCAACACCTGTTAAATTTATCGCTATTATCAAAAGTGATCTTACAAGGAAAAGGACCTTTTATGTCTCTAACTTTCTCAAAAACTAAATTAGCCTTGCTGATATCCTCAGCACTATTCATCGTTGCCTGTAGCAATCAAAATAACGAAGAAAATTTAGATAAGGCTATGGCTAGTTTAACAGCCCCGATAGCTAAAAAAGTCCCTCACAAAATGGTTATTCATAACCATACCCGAGTCGATGATTATTATTGGATGCGTGATGACACACGTACCAACCCAGAAATACTGGCACATTTAGATGCCGAAAATGATTACACAAATGCACAGCTAAAACATACCGAAACAATGCAAGCTCAGATCTTTGAAGAGATCAAAGGTCGCATCAAAAAAGATGATAATTCGGTACCAAGAAAAAGAGGTGGCTTTTATTACTCAAGCCAGATGCAAGGTGAAAATGAGTATCCTATTTACGTTAGAGCCAGCGACTTTGCTGGCAGCAATCTAGAAGTACTACTCAATGCTAATGAATTGGCTAAAGCGCATGATTATTACGATGTTCGCGGCTTAACCGTAAGTAAAAACGGTAAAGTTCTAGCCTACGGTGAAGATACCGTTAGTCGTCGAATATATACAGTACAATTTAAAGATATCGCCAGCAATACTTTGTTAGACGATAAACTTGAAGGTACCAGTGGTAATATTGTTTGGGCTAATGACAATAAAACCGTTTATTACATCAAAAAAGATCCACAAACCTTACTAGGTTATCAAGTATTCCGCCACACACTAGGTACACCACAAACAAGTGATGAGATGATCTATGAAGAAACAAATGCGGCTTATTACACAGGTATTAGTAAATCGAAAGATACTAGCAATATATTTATTTGGCACTCAAGTACCGAAGCTAGCGGTGTATCTGTTATTGACGCTAATAATGCCAAAGCTATGCCGAAAAGATTTATCGAGCGGGAAGAAGGTCATGAATATTCAGTCTCAAAATTAAATGACTGGTATTACATTAATACTAACTGGCAAGCGACTAACTTTCGCCTAATGAAAGTTCATAAAAATCACTTTGACGATAAAGCTCAATGGCAAGATGTTATACCTGCCAATGAAGAAATTAAGCTTGAACGTACAGTATTATTTACCGACCACCTTGTCTATCAACAACGTGAAAATGGTATTAGCCGAGTCACTATTCAGAAACTTTCAACGGGTAAAGAGCAACAACTTAGCTTTAATGACAGCGCCTATACTTTGCACATGTATGGTAATGATGAAATTGAGAGTAAAGCATTACGTATCTATTACACCAGTTTTACTACGCCAGGTGCAGATTATGATATTGATTTAACTACCTTAGTTAAAACAACATTAAAACAAGATGTCGTGTTAGGTGACTTTGATAGTAATAACTACGCTTCTGAACGTATTTTTGTTAAAGCTCGTGATGGAAAAAAAGTGCCGGTATCGATAGTTTACCGTAAAGATAAATTCAAAAAAGATGGTACTAATCCACTATACCAATATGCTTATGGCTCATATGGTAGCACTATTGACCCATACTTTTCGTTTAGTCGTTTAAGTTTATTAGACAGAGGTTTTGTCTATGCGTTAGCCCATATCCGAGGCTCTCAAATGTTAGGTCGCCCTTGGTATGAAGATGGTAAAAAGTTAACTAAAATGAATACCTTTACCGACTTTATTGATGTAACCAAAGAGTTAACTACACAGGGTTACGGCGATAAAGATAAGGTATTTGCTGCTGGTGGCAGTGCTGGTGGATTATTAATGGGCGCCGTGATTAATATGGCACCTGAACTTTATAAAGGTATTGCCGCAGCCGTTCCATTTGTAGATGTGGTAACAACCATGCTTGATGAGAGCATCCCACTAACAACTAACGAATTTAAAGAATGGGGTAACCCAAAAGACAAAGCTTATTACAACTACATGTTATCTTATTCGCCATATGATCAAGTAAAAGCACAAAATTATCCAAATATTTTAGTCACCACGGGTTTACATGACTCACAAGTACAGTACTTTGAGCCTATGAAGTGGGTTGCTAAATTACGTGAATATAAAACAGATGATAATGTATTAGTATTTAAAACTGACATGGAAGCAGGACACGGCGGCGCTTCGGGTCGTTTTAAACGCATACATGACACAGCACTTGAATATAGCTTCTTCATTGATTTACTCAATAAAAGCTAATAGAAACTAATTTTTTTAGATAAAAACGCCCTCACCTAAGTCATTATTTAGGTGAGGTTATCTTTACAACTTAACCCTACCACCTCAAATCGATTTCATCTCAAATAAAGCCCTTCTAATATGCTCGTAATAATGACATCCAATAAGATATTATCTATATTAATAGCAACTTAATATCACTTTACCTAAGTAACGATGAAGAACTTCAACGCTTTATTTATCATTATTTTTTTACTTATCTGTCAATACAGCGCTTCAGCACATCCAGCAAAAACCCTACAAGTAAGAACCATCGCAATTGCACCTTATGGTATTAATGAAAAAGGAGAGTTTAGTGGTATTTATTACGACTTAGCCAACGCTCTACTGACAAAGGCAAAATTAAAAAGTGAACATCATATATTTCCTTATGGCAGGATTATGCATGAACTAAAAATAGGTAAAACTGATTTAACGATAATGTTCAAATACAAAGAACTCGCCGATTATGTCGATTATATTTATCCACTACCCACATTAAAAAACGTTGTTATTGGCCGTAAAGGGAGTGACTACCACTCAGTGCAACAACTTGAAACGCTTAGTATTGCTTATCTACGTGGCGCAAAATTTAGTGATGACATTGATAACAACCCTAAAATTATTAAACAAACAGTCAGCGACTTTCACCAAGGATTATTGATGTTAGAAAAGGGTCGCGTAGATGCCATTATAGGACCTATGGCCCCTATTATCAGTGCAGCTAAACAGCTAGACCTTAACAAAGAATTTTTTGGTGAGCCTTTAATAGTTTCTGAGCGTACCCCTTGGTTGCAATTATCTAAAAAGAGTCATGATAAAATCTCACCTCAACAATTAAAGACAGTGTTTAGCCAAATGATGGCACAGGGTGAACTAGAGACAATCCAACAAAAATATCAATAAAAGCAAGTTCCCCTTTAAGACATAAAATCAAATACAAATATAAACACTTAATCACTAACAGAAACAGCCTGAAGCCACTGAGCTGTCTATATATAACATGTGCTCTGTAAATTTATGTAAAAGCTATATCTGATCAACGTAACTTTGATTACACTAATGATAAGAGTTACTTTAACAAGAGTCCTTCGCTTTATGACACGTCGATTCCGACACTTACTGCCACTAGTTTCAAGCCTATTTTTATTAGCTTGCAGTAGTACCTCTGAGCTAGATAAAAAACTAACAGAGCTGCCCCTTCCCCCAAATTGGCAAGACAGTAAACAAGCCTTAGCTGTTGAACATAACTGGTTAACCCAACTTGATAACCCGCAAGTGCATCAATTAGTAGAGAAAGCCTTGGCAGCTAATCACCAATTTGCCATGCAAGCTTATGCATTAGAAAGTGCAGAACAGCAACTTATCATTTCCGGCAGCCAACTTTGGCCAGAGCTTGACTTAGCCTTTCGCAGCGGTCGTAACAAAGATAATCAAAGCAACACTTATTCAAACAGTAACTCTGTTAACTTAAATTTGAGTTATGAAGTCGATATCTGGGGGAAATTGTCTGATGCTGATCAAATTAGTAACTATAACTACCTTGCGCAAAAGGCTACCTTTGAGCAGTACAAGCAGCAGCTAGTGGTCAATGTATTAACAACCTGGTTCAGGGTTATTGAAGCAGAAAAACTACTAAACCTTTATCGCAGTAGAGTAGATAATTCTCAGCAGAACTTATCGATTATTGAAGCAGGTTACAATTCAGGGTTAACACCTGCCCTTGATGTTTATTTAACTCGAAATGACTTAAATACCGAATTAACACGAGTCTCAGAGCAAGAGACAGTAAAAACCAAATTAATTAGACAACTTGAACGCTTAATTGGTGAGTACCCTAAAGGTGAGTTATTGGTTAATGCCGATTTACCGCTACTGACCAATGACATTCCTGTTGGTTTGCCCTCTGAGTTAATCAGCCGAAAACCTGAGTTAAAAGCTAGTTGGTATCAACTTTTATCAAAAGACGCTGGTTTAGCTTATGCACACAAACAACGCTTCCCCAGTATTGTATTATCAGGCTCTGTCGGTGACTCTACCGCTGACATAGGTGATCTACTCTCTGGCTCTTCCCTAGCATGGTCATTGCTTGGCAGCATTTCAGCCCCTATTTTTAATGCCGGCCGTTTAAAAGCCAATGAAGAAAAAGTCCGAATTGAATTAAAACAAGGTGAGCAGTTATATCTTGATACTTTATACAATGCGTTTAGTGATGTTGAAAATGCCATTACTACAGAGAAAAGTTTAAAGCAAAGCTATTACAGCATGTTAGCCGCTCAAGAAAATGCAAAGGTTGCCTCCACGTTATCATTCGAACAATACCAGAGTGGTCTAGTTACCTATACCACAGTGCTTGATGCACAAAATCGTTACTTTGAGGCACAAACCACCTTAATAAAAATTAAAAATCAGCTCATTGCCAACAGAATTAATTTACATCTTTCCTTGGGTGGCGACTTCACCACACCGTCACTTACGCCATCACCTACACTAAAGGCCGAATAATCATGTCTTCTGTCATTGAAAAGCAAAGCCCTCGCTATAAAAAAATATTATTGCCAGTGATTATCATCATTGCCACCCTAGTGTTAATGATAGTAATTTTCAAAAACCCGCCAACCAGTAAACGTGGAATCCCCTCTAAAGCACCACAAATGACGGTAGAAACAACCACGTTGACCCCACAAACCTATCAAGTCATTGTACAAAGTTATGGCACCGTTAGACCAAGAACACAAAGTGTGCTTTTTACACAAGTTTCAGGACAAATTAATGACGTGAGCAAACAATTTAGAGCGGGTGGCTTTTTTGAACAAGGTGACATATTAGTTACCCTTGATGATAGAGATCATCGCGCTGAAGTTAAAATTGCCCAAGCAAGTTTAATGTCAGCCAAACAAAATCTACAAGAAGAGGAAGCGCGAGTAAGACAAGCAAAAGCTGATTGGAAAAGACTCGGTAATGGAAAAGCACCTAATGCCTTAGTCCTGCGTCAACCACAATTTGAAGCGGCTAAAGCGCAAGTACTCTCTGCAGAAGCAGCACTTGATAAAGTAAAACTATCACTAGAGCGTACCAAGATAGTTGCACCTTACGCTGGTCGCATCTTAAAGAAAAATGTTGATATTGGCCAAGTAGTTTCAAGTAACACCCAACTAGCCGATATCTTTGCCGTTGATTATGTAGAAATCCGTCTACCGATAAAAAACAAAGATTTGCCACTGATGAAACTGCCTGAAGAGTACCGTAATGCTCACGAAAAATCAGAAGGAAGTAGCAAAGGTAATAATATATCAATGATAAGTAATGTCGTTCTTTCTTCTGACTTAATGGGCAAACAAAGGTGGCAAGGTAAAATCGTTAGAACTGAAAGTGCCATTGATGAAATATCTCAGCAACTTTATGTCGTTGCACAAATTATTCGTCCTTATGATGGTGAGTATAATCAAGGTGCACAAATTAAAATGGGCCAATATGTCACCGCCCAAATTATCGGTCGTGAAATTGACAATGCTTTAGTCATTCCTAGCAGTGCTATTTATCAAGGTAGCTATGTTTATATTGTTGAAAATGGCCTATTAATGCGAAAAGAGGTTACGTTAGGTTGGCAAAATGGCACTGAATCTATTGTCAATAATGGCTTAGTTTCAGGTGATAAGTTAGTGCTAACATCACTTGGACAAGTCAGTTCAGGAACACCGGTTGCTATTGCAGGGGAAATAGCTGATAAAAACACTTCCAAGCAAGGTGAGTCAAGGCCTAACCGAAGAAAACTAGAAAAAATAGCTTCAGAAAAGGGTGTCACCGTTGCGGCATTAATTGCAGAGCGCAAAGCAAAAAGAGCAGCTAAAGCTAAAAAGGTGAATAACTAATGATTGCTTGGTTTGCACGAAATCACGTTGCCGCTAACCTGCTATTAATTACTATTTTAATAGCTGGCTTATTTAGCCTAACTAATCGGATTCCGTTGGAAGTATTTCCTTCATTTGCCACAGACAGAATCAACGTTAATGTCTCACTGCGTGGTGCAACACCAGAAGATGTCGAAAAAAGTATCTCTATTCGCATTGAAGAAGCAGTTCAAGATTTAGAAGGTGTCAAACAAATTGCTAGTCGCTCACAAGAAGGTTCTTCCTCGGTAAATATTGAAGTAGCGTCAGGCTACGATCCACGTGAAATGTTGGCCGATATTAAAAGTCGTGTTGACGAAATTAATACCTTTCCTGTTGATGCAGAAAAACCAGTAGTCTCATTAGCGACACGTAAACGTGAAGTCATCGCCGTTACCATTGCCAGTATTTACAGCGAAAAAGAAACCCGTGAATTCGCCGAAAAAGTCAGAGATGATTTACTTAAAATCCCTGCTATCACCCAAGTAGAGATGAGCGGTGTACGCGATTATGAAATCTCTATTGAAGTACCACAAGATAAACTACGTCAATATGACTTAACCATAGCGAAAATATCTTCTGCCATTTCAGACTCAAGTACCGATATTTCTGCAGGTAACCTAAAAACCAAAGGCGGCGATATTCTACTGCGTTCCAAGGGCCAAGCTTACCGCAAAGATGAATTTGAAAAGATTGCCATCAAAACCCATGTAGATGGCTCTATTATTCGTTTAAGTGACATTGCTCTGATCAAAGACGACTTTGAAGAAACCCCAGTACGCACCCGCTTTAACGGTAAACAAGCCGCCTTTATTGATGTTTATCGTATAGGTCAACAAAGCGCTTTAGACGTAGCAGGAGCAGTTAGAACTTATATTAACGATCAACAAAGTACCCTGCCAGTTGGTGTTGAATTAAGTTTTTGGGATGATGACTCTCAAATAGTTAAAAACCGTATATCCACGCTAACCACGAGTGCCTTACAAGGTGGTATTTTAGTACTGGCGTTATTAACGTTATTTCTTAGGCCTTCTATTGCCTTTTGGGTCTTTATTGGCATTCCCGTTTCTTTTATGGGTGCCTTTATTATGATGCCAGTTTTTGGTGTCACCTTAAATATCATGAGCTTATTTGGTTTTATCTTAGTGCTGGGTATTGTTGTTGATGATGCCATAGTCACCGGAGAAAATATTTATACCCATTTAAAAACCTCTGAATCGGGTGAAATGGCCGCTATTCGTGGTACACAAGAAGTCGCTACACCGGTAACCTTTGGTATTTTAACAACTGTCGCGGCCTTTCTACCACTCGCCTTTATTGAAGGTAATCGTGGCGCTTTATTTGCGCAAATTCCTGTTATTGTTATTCCTGTACTTATTTTCTCTCTAATCGAATCAAAATTTGTTTTGCCTTCACACCTTAAAAACTTAAAACTGCGTACAGAAAAAGATAAACAATCTAAATTTAGCCGTTTACAACAAAGCTTCGCAGATGGTTTTGAACGTGCCATTATTCGCTTCTACCAACCATTATTAAATCGTGCGATTAGTAATAAAACAGTTACCTTAGTTAGCTTTGTCGGTGTTTTTCTCGTGATAGTAGCCCTTATTATGAGCGGCTGGACTAAGTTTATTTTCTTCCCTCGTATTCCAAGTGAGACAGTACGAGCATCACTCACCTTACCTGCTGGTACGCCTTTTGAAGTCACTAATAAATACATTATAAAAATGGCTGAAAAGGCCGAGGAGCTGAAACAGAAGTACATTGAGCCTTCCACCAACAGCAGTGTCATTATCAATATTTTAGCTACTACAGGTGGTCGTGGTGGTGTATCAAATCAAGGCAGTGTTCGCTTTGAAATAACCCCACCAGAATCACGAGAGTTAGCGATATCCTCACGTGAACTAGTCAAAGAATGGCGCAATTTAATTGGCCCTATTCCCGGCGCTGAAAGTATCACCTTTAGAGCTGAAATTGGTCGCTCTTCTGATCCGATTCATGTGCAATTTAAAGCGAGCTCACTTGAAACGTTAAAAGAAGTCACCGATAAAGTTAAAGTACGCTTAGCCACCTACCCGACAGTGTTTGATATAGCCGATAGCTTGTCTAACGGTAAAGAAGAATTACAAATAGAATTAACGGAGCAAGGTAAAGCATTAGGATTAACACGTGTGAGTATTTCTAGCCAAGTTCGTCGCTCGTTCTTCGGCTCTGAAGTACAACGTATTCAGCGCGGTCGAGATGATGTCAGAGTAATGGTGAGATTACCCATTGATGAACGTCGCACGATTGCTGACTTAGAAGATATCCTGGTCGTTACGCCTAATGGTGGTTCAGTGCCTTTATCTCATGTTGCCAAGTTAATCCCTGGAAAAAGCCCATCAACCATTTCAAGAATAGATCGTTACCGAACCGCAAATGTCAGTGCTGATGTTGAAAAATCAAATACTAATATGACTGTGCTACAAGCTGACTTAAAGGCCTATTTAGATGAATTAATAGTGCACTACCCTGGGGTTAGCCACTCACTTGAGGGGGAAGCAAAAGAGCAGCGAGAATCGTTTGGCTCACTTGGCTGGGCGCTGCTATTTGTATTTTTCATTATCTACGCACTTTTAGCGATTCCGTTTAAGTCTTATCTGCAACCTATTATTGTGATGAGCATCATCCCATTTGGCATGATTGGCGCTGTGATTGGACATTGGATTATGGGCATGGAATTAACCATTATGAGTCTGCTTGGCATGTTGGCGTTAATTGGTGTGGTAGTAAATGACTCACTGGTACTGGTTGATTTCATCAATAAAAAGCGCAGCGAAGGAGGAGAGTTAATGGCGGCAGTTTTAACCGCTGGTGCCGCTAGATTTAGACCGGTAATGCTAACCAGTTTGACCACTTTTATTGGTTTAATGCCATTATTGTTTGAACAATCTACACAAGCACAGTTTTTAATTCCTATGGCGGTATCATTAGGTTTTGGTATTTTATTTGCGACCTTTATCACTTTGATACTCGTACCGGTGAATTATTTAATTGTTGAGCGGATAAAGAGTGCATTTTCATCTAAAAATGCAACGGCTCAGCTCGAACTAGGTTAATTACATGTACCAAGGTAAGTAAAACAAAATAACGCACGGCTAAACATAGCTAATCATTGTGTTGTTTTTGTGCTTTCTACGCCTTGATAACGAGCACTTTTTAGCTAATATGTTTTTTTTTGATAAATTTGTAAAAAAAATAGCATTAAATGCATATTTAACTTGTCAACACGCGGCTAAATGCAATACAATCGCCGCGCTGTTAAAGAGCAGCACACATATTTCTCGCTTTTAGCATAAATATGTATCAGTACACCTCAGTGGTGGCTATAGCTCAGTTGGTAGAGCCCCGGATTGTGATTCCGGTTGTCGAGGGTTCAAATCCCTTTAGCCACCCCATCTCTTCTTTCCCTAGAAGTTAAAGTAAAAATTTACAAAAGAATATTCGGTGATTAGCGCAGCTTGGTAGCGCACTTGGTTTGGGTCCAAGGGGTCGCAAGTTCGAATCTTGCATCACCGACCACTTCTCATAAAGATTCAATACAATTTCCTGTGTTAAATTATCCTACTTTGTGACCAAACAAATGGTTTAGGTATATCTAAGTTCAGTCGCAAATTCGAATCTTGCATCACCGACCACTTTTGATTATTCAAGAATCTCTCAACAAATACTTCAGTAAAATTGATCACAAAAGCTTGCGAAGCAATTCGACAACATTGTCTGGAATAATTTTTATCCTACGAAGTACTACCTGAAAGGCGAAGGACAATATTTAAGCAAATAATATTGCAACACCGACCACTTTTTATTTAAATATCCCTTTCAAAATACACAATAAATTTTTGCTTATTAAATAGCTTCTGTGCTGGCCTCTGTAAGCCTTTTAAGCTATTTGACGGTGCCGTCGGCACGTCTAGCTAAGATATAGCACAACATTACTTGAGCTAGTGCGGATAGTAGATTTATTCGGAAGAACTACCCGCCCAACCTTTAGGTCTTAAGATTTAGCTTTCTTAGTGAATAACTTTACGAGCACTTCTCACATTTCTCCTAAAGAGAAGTATCAACAATCCTAGCAATAATATTGATGATTCATCAAAAGCACCACCAGAAGTCTCCTCTGCTACATCGTTGTTCTGCTCAGGAGTCACTACTGGCTCTTCTGGAGTCACTACTGGCTCTTCTGGAGTCACTACCGGCTCTTCTGGAGTCACTACCGGCTCTTCTGGAGTCACTACTGGCTCTTCTGGAATCACTACCGGCTCTTCTGGAATCACTACTGGCTCTTCTGGAGTCACTACCGGCTCTTCAGGAATCACTACTGGCTCTTCTGGAGTCACCTCAGATTCAATAGGGGCGGTAACAGTTAAAATATTGCTCCAAGCTGAACTACTAGCACCTGAATCAGCGCGAACACGAAATTCATATTTCAAACCAGCTATGGCTCCATCCCATTCAATATTGGTCTTTTCAGAGCCATTGCCTATCTCTAACCAATCATCTGAGCCTAAGATTCTTTGCTGAGTAACGAAGAAAGTAATAAACTCATAATTTCCTGTCCAACTTAATTCGAGTGAATCATTCGTTTGAATGTCGACACTAAGAGAAGGTACGGGCATGAAAACTAACGAAGCTGTCGCAGGCAGAGATGGCACACCCTCATAATTTTTAATTGTATAGCTGAAACTATCATGTTGGATAAAATTATTACCCGGTGTATAAGTAATTTCACCATTTACATTAATAATGACTTCACCATAGTTAGGTTGTGTCACAATTATAATAGAAGCGGGGTTTATTTCGCCGTCAAGGTCAGTATCATTCGACGTAATATTAACACTTATACTTTCGATTGCCTTAAGCTCTATTTCATCATCTACAGCGATTGGAGCCTCATGATAAGGGGTAGTCGATGAGACAAGGTTACTAAACGAGGCTATATCCTCATAATCATTTGGTCGCAAGCGATATTCATAAGTAGTGCCTTCATTCAGTGAACTGGATGTCCAACTGGCTGAATCGTTCTGAGAAATGTAGAATAAATCACTCCAATATTTGCTTCCTTCAACTCTTTGCTGAATAACAAACGATGTCTCCGCAGGTTGATCCACCCACGCAAGTTCAATCGAGTCAAAATCAACATTACTAACGGTAAGTGTTGGCGCTGGAATAGCGTTTAATGAAGTAATGGTGTGATACTTTAGCACACCACCCGTTGAAGCCATCCATTTATCACTAGTCGAATTATATCCACTCACCTTATTACTATCTGGCATAGCTAAAATTTGACGTTTTAAATTAACATCATAAATAGCATCTTCTCCAAAAGCGTATTGACCATCAGTAGAAGTAGCGTAAATAGTTTCGCCTGTCTGCCAAATCGTTTCAAGATTTTGATCAAGCGCAACACCAGCCCAAAAAATTCGAGAGCCGTCTTCCGAAACAACTACTGTTCTTGAACCGTAATAATTTGATATTTCGGCAGGCCGAACTTCAACTAGATTGGTGAATGTATCAGCAGTAGTATCGAACTTAATGATGGATGCGCCAGAAGAGTTATTTTCTCCGTGATAATAAAATCTACCTGCAGGGCCAAACGCTCCGCCTCCTTCACGCACAGATGCTTTATTTAGCTCAATATCAGTTTCAGTGTTAAAAATACTAATATCAACCCATTGATCTTCTTCCTCTACAATTATCCGACCTGAAACACCTGCAGATACTCGGTAAACATCACTGTCACCATAACCTGTCGCACCTGCTGGTTGAAAAATATGACTATTAACTTGCTTGAAAGTAGTTTTGTCGATTGCACGTAAGATCCCATGTTTCCAGTTGGCTACATAAATCAGATTGTCTTCATAATGAATAGTAAAGTCGGTAACAAATGACCCTACAGGAATAACACGCTGAATTTTTTCACTGCTCGAATCTATCTCTAATAAATAGGCTTGAGAGTTTTCTGTGCTGGTATCTTCGCTGATTGCGTAGACAGTTGCTGAAAATTTATCGCTACGAATATGTGTAATATTGATTGGGTCAACCAGAAATCTAACAGGTATATCTACTTGGCCTGTTTCGCTTGTAAGGGTAATGGATGCATTATTTACCCCAACAGTGAGTGCTGTGGAATCAAGATGAACACTAAGTGTAGACGGTGTAGAACCTGTGTTTTCAGTAAATGTTACCCAAGGACTTGATGCTGTTACTGACCAAGAAAGACCTGGGACTTCAGATGAAAGTTGAACATCTATTTGATAGTCACCATGTCCCGCAAAAGTATTTCCATTTACTTGAGCGACATCAACGCCAATATCTGAGACGGTGAAGGAAGATACAACGCCAGTTTCAGGGCCTAGCTCCAAAATGGGATCTATGCGTAAGAAATACATAGTTCCATTGGTTAATGTTTGTATCAGTTCGAAGCTTTCACCGGTAACGCGACCTAGATAGTCAGAGGACTCAGTAGTTGCTCCGACAAGTGAGGCTTCTTCTGTACCCAAATAAAGATCGTATTGCTCGATCCACGGTATCGGTGTCCAAGAGATGCTATCCAGAGAATTAACAACGGCACCGTCTGCAGGGGACAACATTCGCCCAATAACATCGATAACATCCGTTCCTTGTTTTATTATCGGCTCGCTCCACGGTGAAACATAGTCAAAAGCACTAGCGCGAACACGGAACTCATAACTAACTCCGTTTTCCAAGCCACCAGCATTCCAACTATTAACATTGGCGCTTGTGGTTTGTACATCCTCCCAGGTATCCGTTCCCATAAGCCTTTGCTGAACAGTAAACTCCATTTCCAGCGATTCATCCGTCCAGCTAAGTTCGATGGAGTTATCCGTTGAGTTAGTAAAAGTAAGGGTTGGTGATGGTATTGAGCTAGCAGAAGAAAGAGAATAAAAACCAATAATATTGCCTGATTGCGCAATCAATTTTTCACTCGTTGAGTTATATCCACTTACTTGAGTATCAGCGGGCATTGCCAGAATTGGTCGTTTAAGGTTAACGTCATAAATTACACTTTCACCGAAAGCGTATTGACCATCGCTAGACGTTGAATAAATGATTTCACCAATGCCCCACTCAGTATCAAGACTTTCATCCAATACCACTCCGGCCCAAAATATTCGTGAACCATCCTCAGAAATAACAACGGTGCGTGAACCATAATAACTTGAAATTTCTGCTGGACGTACTTCAACTAAGTTAGTGAATGTATCACCAGCGGTATCGAATTTAATGATAGATGCACCAGAAGAGTTATTTTCTCCGTGATAATAATATCGACCAGCAGAGCCAAACGCTCCGCCCCCTTCACGAACAAATGCGGTATTCAAGTTAGTATCTTTTTTTGTGTTAAAAATACTTATATCAACCCACTGGTCTTCTTCTTCTACAACTAATCGTTCTGAAGCGCCTGCTGATACTCGATAAACATCACCGTCACCATAACCTGTAGCACCGGCAGGTTGAAACGCATGATTGTTGATATGCTCAAAGGTATTTTTATCAATGGCCAGTAGATTGCCACTTTTCCAGTTGGTCACATAAATAAGGCTATCTGTGTAGTGAATAGTGAAATCTGTCACGGAAGAACCTACCGGTATTACACGTAGAATCTTCTCTGCAATCGAATCTATTTCAAGTAAATAAGCTGTCGAAAAAGCACTAGAGTTATCTTCACTAATTGCATAACTAATTGCAGAATTTCGGTCGCTACGAATATGGGTAAGATTAAGCGAATCTACTTCAAGTTTAACGGGTATGTGTAACTCACCTGATGCACTCGAGAGCGTAACAGTCGACTTATGTAGACCCGGAGCAAGCCCAGTCGAATCTAACTGTACATTTAAGGTTGTAGGGATTGTCCCTGTTATTTCGGTGAAAGATATCCATGAATCCGCAGCAGATACACTCCAAACTAGCTCTAATTCATCGGAGGTAAGTTCAATACCGACTTGATAATCAGCATGACCAATAACTGTTTGAGCATTAATTTCACTTATACTCAATCCAATAGCAGAAACGGTAAAGTTGTAGACTGTGCCTATTTCAGGGCCATTAGAGGTAACGGGATCAATTCGCCAAAAGTAATCAGTACCATTTAGCAACGTTTGAGATAAATCTAAGTTGGTACCTGTTACTCGCCCCAAATATAATGGAGAGTCAGATTCCGCTTCAGTTACAGACGTCTCATTAACTCCCAAATAAATATCATATTGATCAACACCAGATAAAGGCGACCACGTTAATGCTTCAGGTGAAGCTACAACGGCTCCGTTTGCAGGACTAAGTTCTCGCCCTAGTATTGCGAATCCTATTTCATTTATTAAGTTCACCACATTGAGAGTACGAGAAGATGAGTCAAAATAAACGAAACGAGTGAAATCTGAGGTGAATGCTTGAGCTTTAGTATAAGTGTAGCCGGAGTCACTCAAACTTACATCCGGTATTGTATATAATTCAAAACCTGTATCATATTCGTAGAGTTTATTACCCGTTGCTACAACGGTTCCATTTGGGTTCATCGACCAAATAGCTGATGGAAACTCTCGCTTGAGGTTATCGGTATTACCTGGCGCAGTAGAGATCGTTTTCAGGACCGCGACTTGATCATCAGAACTAATCAATACAGGAGCTTCGAAAGGTGCTCTTTCGAAATTAGAAAGGCTTGTTTGTTTTACAAAGTTAACCGTACCATCTTCGTTGATATCAAACTGACCAATGGTAGGAGAGTGTCCGCCTGCAGACCAACCATATTGTGGCATAGCAACCATTTCACTTTTATCACTAGTAACGGAGAAATCCATAAAGCCAGTATTGTTAGAGGGTATTGAACCATCAAAAATAATAGATTGTAAAACCTCTTGAGTACTTCTTTTGTATGTATGAAGTACTGGTCCCCAAGAACCGTCTGAATAATAGATAATATCATCGGGCCCTAAATCTATATTGGCGGTTGTATCTTGGGCACCTCCCCAAGCAGCATATTCAGGAAGCGCTATAGTTTCTTTATGAGAAAAATCTTCAAGGTTAATAACATCAATGCTTTTACTAACGCTATTGATAACAAGCAGTTCTGTACTTTCATCATTGATAACAAAGTCAGTTGGACTTTCACCTACCGTTATACAAGAAATAAGTGATTCATTCACAGGGTCAAAAGCAATAATACTGCCTTTGGAGGTACCGTTTCTTTGTATTCCATAAGTTTTTGAGCGAAGTGGATCATCAATTAAACGATAAATATCTAATGGCGGAACCGTTGCCGTAATTAATAACTCAGTAATACTTTCACCGTCATTAACTAATATTTTGGCTGTATAAGAAGCAATAAAATCTTCTGTTGAGAAGGTAACATCAATACGATTTAATGCCGTATTAATAACAGGCATTACCCAATTCGAATCGGAGTTAACCTGCATTGAAGACCCTGCTGTAGAACCTTCTACAAAGGTATAAGGAATATTGATAGGGACATGATTACAGGTAGGAGCAATGACAAGATCAACCTGTTCTTCATTGAAAGAGACACCAGCAAAAGAAGTGGCACTTATAGCAAATAACGCTCCAAAAGATAAAGCTTGATACAAATACGGTTTAATTTTCATTTCATAACTTCCAAGTAATTGAAAAATGTATATCCATTTATTGAGTAGCGCTTAAATAAAGCCTGCTCGGGGTAAAGAAATGCATCTTTATTTTTTATAGGTTTATTATTGTTTCCAATAACCTACAATTTTTTTGGCTACCCTATCATAAAATGAATATAAAGAATATCGGTGGGCAATTTGCCAGCGCTAGGCCTGGCCCATATAAAGGTCATATTGGACGTTTAATCGGTGTACTTTCTGTGAATCTCATTTATATGGAAGTAAGCTGATTAGATCTAATTACTTACACGATTACCCAGCCTCAAATTCATCCCCTCAATATCGACCATAATAGATTAACTTTTTTTGTTAAAGTCATGTTAAATATATGCTGGTATAGTCTTGAGTTAAAGGCTATTTGCTGTATGGTAGCTTCAGGTTTAATAACGTTCAAAACATGTTGATTTATATAAAGAATCAATACACTTGAGTAGAGTTATTAGGTTATTAACTGACGAAATGACCTTAATTTATTTCAGCTAAAAATGGACTTTGTTTTGCTTATATACTTTTCATTATTATTATTAACCCTGCTATCACTGCTAGGGTTGATAGCTCTCAATATTCCTCATGAATTTGCTATGTACCTCGCGGTTGTTATTCCTGCCTTATTAATTATCTTTTTAGAGTTTCGTTTTCCCTATAGAAAAAATTGGTTACCTAAAGCTGATGAATTCAAGCAAGACCTGATTTATCTCTTTGGTGTTCAGCTGACTTTGGTTCTATTAGTAAAATACATGTTTGCGACTTACCTCGTTAATGAAGGGTTTTCGAACGCTATCATTTTCGATATTTGGCCCAATCAATGGCCTTTATTTGCGCAGCTTGTTGTCATGGTATTAATGGGCGAGTTTATGCAGTATTGGTGGCATCGTTTGAGTCACAAGTTTCCTGTGCTTTGGTCACTGCATGATGTGCATCACCAACCAAACAAAGTTTATTCATTAAATACCGGCCGTTTTCATCCTATCGATAAAATAGTGGAATTCTTTGCCGACATTTTTGTGTTTGTCTTGATCGGCGCCTCCAATGAACTTATCGCCTTTTACTATGTGTTCTACGCCATAAATGGCTTGCTACAACATGCTAATTTAAAGCTAAATTTTGCTTATCTGAACTATATCTTTGCTACCGTAGAGAACCATCGATTACATCATGATATTAACCACCACAAGGCCAATTGTAATTACGGTAATAATTGTATGATTTGGGATCATGTCTTTGGTAGTTACCGTCACTATTCAGATAAAGTGGATGAGGTGGGTACCCTTGATATAGCCCCGGATACATTTATCAAACAAATCTGCCACCCTTTTGCCCGATGGGGGGTACTTAATCTATTTGTAAAAATGAAGACTAAGCGTTATTGGTCTCTGCTAGCATTGGCAAGTTCTGATCCATTAAAGCATCAACAAAAGACACTAACTGAAATATTAGCTCAAAACAAAACAACGCTTTTTGGCATCAAAAATACATTTAAAAGTATCGATTCTTATACTGATTTTCAGCAACACGTTGCCATCTCTGACTTTTCAAACTTTAGCTCTCTGATAGAAAAAAGCCTTAAAGAATCGCCGTCAGAACTAGTTAACGAAGCTATAATTTATTTAGCTAAATCAAGCGGAACGACAGGTGAGCCCAAAAACATCCCTGCGACATTATCAAGTTTAAAGGCTTTGGCAAGGTCTCAACAAATTTCTGTCTATAGCGTATTATCAAATTACCCTGAAGTATTTTGGGGAGACAGTTTTGTGCTGGTTGATAACGAAATTGAAGACTATGTCGAACAAATTCCAGCGGGTTCAATGTCTGGAAAAGTGTATGCTCAATCACCAAAGATAATTAAGAATAAAAATACGGTCATCAAAGAAACCTATTTGGTTGATGACTACCTCGAGCGTTATTTAATTTTAGCTGCTACGGCACTTTGTAGCCCGAATGTCTCTTTGTTTTCAACAGCAAATCCATCAACCCTTATTAAACTTACTGAAACAATGAACAAGTTCAGTGAGGAGTTAAGTGACATTCTTGAAGCTAATCCTTCACGACTTAACTACAGTGAAAAGTGTGAGCAAGTCCTTTGCAAACTTATACTTAAGACACCTACAAAGGTTATAAACTCTGCAATAGCTATTCTGCAAAAATCCACAATAGAGATTAAAGATTACTTCCCCAATTTAAGGATTATCTTTTGCTGGATGAAAGGAAGTTGTGGTTATCCGTTAGCTGCGGTCATTAAGCAATTACCAAATAAAACTCATATAGTTGAAGTGGGTCTTGTTAGCAGTGAATACCGAGCAACGGTGAATATCGATGCTAAAAATAATTTATGTATACCTTTGCTAAATGAGAATTTTTACGAGTTTATTGAACCCGCTTTATATGACAATGGTTGCCAAACAACTAAGTTAATACACGAACTTAGTCCCAATACTGAATATTATATTATTGTCACTACACGGACTGGCCTATACCGATACTTTATAAACGATATTGTAAGAACGGGAAGCTTGTTTAATAAAACATACTCATTAGACTTTGTTAGAAAGGGCCGAGGCTGTACAAATATAACGGGAGAAAAACTGACAGAGCACGATTTCGTCAGTTTTTTTGCCTTAACAAAGCAAAGTGATGTTCGATTCTTTTTGGCGGTTTGTTACCCTGAGTTAGGCCTATATAAAGTGTTTTATGAAAGTAGCAGCACTGTTTCCAGTCAATTACTTCATGCTCACCTGTGCGATAGTAATAAAGAATATAAAAATAAAACCGACAGTGGCAGGTTACCACCAATTGAGCTCGTTCAGTTAAAAGCCGGCTCTGGGATTAAGTACGAAAAAAAAGTAACAGCAAGTCAATCAAGATATTGGCAGTCTAAATACATGCATTTAATCAGTGACCATGAGTTACCGCTCTCTTTTGAAAAAGAGGTGATGTATGAAAATTAGTATATTGCCACTGTCTATTCCATTTAAAACAAAGTTTTCTCATGCAAGTTATGAACGTGCTCACACTGAGTCTTTCTTTATAAAGGTAACAAAAGCTAATGAAGTAGGATTTGGTGAATCTTGCCCTCGAATGTATGTTACCGGGGAAACAATTGATTCTTGTAAGTGGTTTCTCACTAATTACGCTGATGATATTAATCGCATTAAATCGATGACTGATTTGATGCGCTGGGTTAACGAAAACTCAGACTTAATAGACACCAATCCCGCCGCCTGGTGTGCGATAGAAATGGCGATGATAGACGTGTTCGCAAAATTGACCAAGCAACCAGCCAGTAAAATGTTAAGCCTAGGACAACATGAACATAAACAACATTTTTCGGCCATTGTTGGCTATAAATCGTTAAAAAAAGCGCTGTTGTTTAAATTGATGGGGTTTTCTGACTTTAAATTGAAAATTGGCTGCTCTATTCGTTCAAACAAAATTGTAATTAAGTTAATGCGGTTGCTAGGAGTTTATCCATCAAAAGTGCGGTTAGACGCAAATAACCTTTGGGAAACACCCCAAGAGTGTATTGATAACTTATCTCATTTAAAGGGCACGTTTTGGGCACTAGAAGAGCCTATTAAAGCTTTTGATTATGAAGGCATGTATCAAATAGCACGGGCTTTAGACTGCAAAATAATACTTGATGAAAGTTTTTTAGCACCTAAACAGGTAGCTAACATAACTAAGTATAAAGATATTTTTATTGCCAACGTACGAATATCTAAATTAGGTGGCGTATTAAGAACACTAAAGGCAATAAGAATGTTAACAGAGTTAGGTATCCCCTTTATTCTCGGCTCTCATGTTGGTGAGACTAGTTTATTAGGTAAAGTACAACAAGTTATTTTTCAATCGTGCAAACAACCTTGTTTAGCGGTGGAAGGAGGCTTTAGTAGTTGGTTGTTAAAACGTGATCCTTTTCAACCACAATTGAAAGTTGGTTATGGTGGTGTATACCCTCAAAATAAGCAAAAAGAAGTCTTATTAGGTTGGGGAGTTCATTATGAAAAGTAGACTGCTGCTACTGGTATTATTAATTGTTGGCCTTTGGGGGCTTAAAGATATTGGCATTGCCTCTGACTATCGCGTGTTTTTTGGTAAAGATACCCCTGACATGCAAAACTTTACTAAAATGGAGCATGAATTTGGCAGTTCTGACTCCGCTATTTTTGTCATTTCGTCTGTTTCAGGCGCATTATTAGCAGAACATAATGTATCTATACTACGAGAGGTACATTTACATTTATTAGATACGCCTAACCTAGTATCTGTCACCTCTATTTTGAGTAATCACCCGTATCTAGAATCAAATGATTTCTCTACTGATTTATTAGATCAACTAAAAAAAATAAGTCACCCCTCATTACTTAATGCATCCTTAACTTCAACAGGGTTAGAAGTGCGGATTATCATGCCTGAAAACAACCCCAATGCAGTCATAGCATCAGCCGCCTTCATTAAAGAAACGGCGGCTATCTTTAGTAAAAGAACATCCAAGTTAAGATTTGACACCAGTGGCATTGTGATGATGAACGATGCTTTTGCATACCACTTAATCGATGATCTCCTTAAACTAGTGCCTGCTAGTAATGCTATATTATTCTTAATAACCGCTTGGTTATTTCGATCTATTTTTGTCGCTAGCATTGTTATTGCGGCTGCCGGTGTAAGCAATATTATTTCTTTGGGTGTGGCAACACTTGTTGGCATTCAATTAACACCTCCTTCAGGCATGTCATTAATTGTCATTTTAACCATTTCAATTGCTTGTTCATTTCATACTTTCTTAGCAATAGAACAACAAAAAGGACAGTGGCATCAAAGAATAAAATTAGGGTTGGCGTTAACAACAAAACCCATTTTGTTTGGCTGCCTAACGACACTCATCGGCTTCTTAAGCCTTAATTGGACAGATACACCTCCTTATCAAGACTTAGGAAATATTACCGCCTTTGGTGTGGCAATAGTTATTCTGATCAACTTTGCATTATTACCCTGGATACTGGCATACAAGCCAATTAAGTTTGAATCTAGACTTAAGTTTAACTGGGTATCTTATTTAAAATGGATTGAAAAATTTCGTAAATCCATTTTAGTAACTTCACTCCTATTAATGACCATTAGCGTTAGTTTGGTTTCAACGTTGGAAGTAAACGACAAATTCACGGATTGGTTTTCGTCAAAAACCGAGTTCAAACAACAAGCCAATTTTGTCTCTGAAAACTTAACAGGCATTTACTCAATTGATTTCATTTTAGAGCCTAAAGATGAGCTGCCTAACGAGAATAGTAATTTCTTTGGTCAGCTGTCTAACATTGCGGAACATTTTCAAACATTCGATAATGTCTGGGAAGTGCGCTCTATTCATTCCATCATCAATAAAGAGCACGATACTACTCAATCCTATACACAAATAATGAGTAACTTTGAAATATTACATGCTAAAGGCTTAATTGATCAAAGTGGCAAGCGGTTCAAAATGTCGATTGTATTTAAGGATGCCGACTCTCAATTTATACAGTCATTTAACAGTAAATTTCATCAATACGTCATGGAAAATAGCGATTCAATTGTTTTTCACGGCGGGCATGGACCATCTGTTTTATTCGCCAATATAGTACAACGAAATATAAATAATATGATGTTTGGTGTCATTATCATGCTAATTACGTTATCTGTTTTGTTCACACTTTATTTCAAAAGTTTAAAGCTTGGAGCTATAGCGTTATTAACGAATGCACTGCCAATCTTGATCGCGTTTGCGTGTTGGGCTCTACTTTACCAACAAGCTGGCTTAGCCGTATCTATTGTTGCAGCTTGTTCACTAGGCATTATTGTCGACGACACAACGCACTTCATTTTTCATTACCAAGAACACCTTAATAAGCAAAACACAACAAAATTACAAGCGCTCGCCGTCAGTTTCAATTTAGCTGGTCAAGCAATTATATTTACATCAATTGCCCTAGTATCTGGATTCAGCGTTTTTATGTTCTCAGATTTTTTGTTAAACACAACGTTTGCTAGCTTAACAATCATTACTTTTATTAGTGCCTTAGTGTTTGACTTATTGGTCTTACCGGCAATTTTATTGATACATAATAAGGAGGTTATCAATGACCATTAGCAGCTTCGCTCTTAAGTTAACCAAGGGCACCATTTTAACCTTTATATTCGTTTTGGCATTTTCATTTGTTCAACCCGATTTATTGCAAAGTAGTAAAGTACAGCTGATGATTGTGATAAGTATTTTGGCCTCATTATTTCAACCTGACTACTCACCGTTTAAATCAGCAAAAGACGAACATGATAAAGGTACTGCATTGCACATTATTTGGGCTGTCTATTTATCACAAATATGTGTACTCACTGAGTTTGTTCTTAACGATTACCAAGGCTCTATGCAGTGGACTGCTATTTCTATCATTGGCGCTGTTTTAGCACTATTTGGTTTACTATTTCGCAGTTGGGCTTTTTTAGAACTTGGACAGTACTTTACTTGGCATATTAGTGTTTCAGACAACCAAAAGGTTGTTGATACGGGGCCATACCGATATGTTTGCCATCCTGGTTACTCTGGTGCATTACTTACTTATGTGGCAACAGGGTTAATGTTTCATTCCTGGGTCGCTGCGTTCGTTTCTTTTTTGATCTTATTTTATGCTTTTTACCGAAGAATAAAGTTTGAAGAACCCTTTTTAGCTATTCATTTGGGAGCTGAATATCTCGAGTATTTGAAAAAAAGACACAAGATAATACCTTTCTTATATTAGATAATTAACAATTCTCGCTGTGAGTATTCCATGAGCTTGCCAAGCTAACAGCGAGTAGTACAACATTTTAAATCGCTTTCCTAAATCAGTCCGTGTCGATATTTTTTACATATGCAAATCACAAAATCATAAGCTCAACCTAACCACATGAATAATAAGGCATTAAACAATTGGTATACTTTATGCTCAAGTTAACTTGAATTTAACATTAGTTATAAATTAAAAGGACATCACATGAGAAATAAATTTTTAAATGCTGCATTGTTTGGACTAACTCTAACAGTAGGTAGCTTTGCCAATGTTGCAAATGCCGGATTGATTACATTAGATGGGCCTGGTGCAACGAATGTTGATCATGCAACAGCGACTTTGATTAACCTAGATTCATCTGCAAACGGTATTATCAATGACTTAGATTTAGCCATTAATATTACAGGCGTTAGCTTTGACTTATCTGTATCATTAACTCATCTTGATACAGGAAGCGCCGCAACAATTTGGTTAAGTGATAACTTAAATGGTGGCCATTACTTTACTGATACTAATACCGTATTTGATGATGAAGCAGCATTAGATTTTCATCCTAATTATGGTACCTCATCAGACACTTCATTTCGTTCAGTTGACTTACTGTCTATCTTTGATGGCGAACAAATTGCTGGGACATGGCAGCTTTCCATTACCAATACAGGTTGTTGTGATGGTGAAGGCGATGATTTAATTGCATGGAGCATCATGGCAGACGTGACCGATGTTCCTGAACCATCTACTCTTGCTATTTTTGCACTAGGAATAATGGGCCTTGCATCTCGTCAGTTTAAGAAAAACCTTAGCTAAACTTATTAATTTATGACTCTTTGATAAACACCGATTTATATCGTCGGTGTTTTTAACAAATGACGATAAATAAATATTCATTGTTTACTGCTGGTATTTTCCGCTTTTGTAGCGCCGCTTTAATGAGGTAAGCATATTGACTAACTTCTGGGTTATCAATTTCAACGGTTGCTTCTTCACCATACTCCTCGGCTAACCTAAGCCCAGAAGCTATTTTCCTATTGGCTTGAACTGACTCAGTTCATTCATATTCTAATAAGACAGACTCACCTAAGTCTTTCACTTTAAAGTTAATAGTAAAGCTATCCCCGAAAAAATTATACCGGCAACTTTATTGAGATGAGGCACTATTTAATCGATTAAATTCAGCTTTCATTGCTGCTTTATTGCCCATCATAGCGATCATTTTTCTGCTTGGACAAATAAGTTCTGCATTATTGAGTAGCTCACCAATATGCTGTTTAGCAAACTTGCTTAAATTACTTTTATAAATAGCTAACATGGCGCTAAAAACATCTACATTCCATTTATCTTGATATCGGCTTGCGATACTCCATAGCGTTTCTTTAGGTTCATGAATTAATAAACACTGTGTTTGTATTTTAGCTATTTCTGCCAAGGCTTTTTTGTCTGTCGGAGTGGCTATAAGTGAATTGGAGATATCAACTGAATGCGTTCGTCGCCATGCATTTTTTTTAAATTCATACACTAAAACTGACGCTTTACCAATAATGTAATGAGGGCTTTTCAGCCTTAACATATAATTATTAAGGCGTTGATAATCTAACATTGTTTCGGCGTTACGATTCAATAAAGTGAAGTATAACTGGCCCTGTTCAAGTGTTTCGACAATATTAAGTTTTACTGACAGAGGTTGACGATCTGGTGATTCTATTTCGTGCAGACTAATATAATCTACTTGTGCATGACTAACCAATGGGAGTAATACTAGACACATTAAGCCTAAAAAAAACATTGTGCGTATCGTCATCAATTACTCAAAATAAATTATCTATATTGTGTACATTAGCACTAAGTTCTGTGATTTTTAAACTGTTATTTTTGACTTTGCGCTGCTCATCTTAAGTGATCAGAGCTGACTGAAAATTAAAAAGAGTTATCAACTGACTGAATTATTATTCTCAATTTCCTAAAAAAACCTCAAAGTATTTCATAGTAATAATTAACCATTATTATTAGGAATAACTATGCAAGATACAACCACCAGTGCCATGACCGAAGTTGCTTTAGGTCTTTCGATGGCATTTTTTACCTTGCTTATTGTTGCTTTACTTTCAATGGGTTTTCCTAAAAAAGCACAGGATGACGTCACTACACTTCCTGAAGACCTACAAAAAAAGACGGTTCTAGATATTCAAGTCGACAGTAAAAATACCCACAATGCCAAGTCAGATGGGCAATTTGCTTTCTATTTTAAAGATAAATTTTATGATGAATCACTTACTTTACGTGCTATCGCTAGCTTTTCTAAAGATAAAAGCTTAATTATTGCCGTTAACCCCGATCTAAGCTTTGCTGATGTTCTCTCCTTAAGGCAACAGATAAACCACCCCAAACTATCAATAACCGCGTCTAACGAAACTTGGCACAACCGCCTACAGCATATGACAATGAAGGATTAACTTATGAAACCTATACACATTATTTTTATCCCAATAATCATCATTACTACGCTGATAAACTCCCAACAGGTTCGCGCTAATAGCTCAAACAAAACTTATGCTATACAGAAGTTTTTAGTGGATGAAGCTAATCGCCAACAAATTGATCCAGCTTTAGCCTTAGCTATTGCAAAAGTTGAGTCTGACTTTAATCCTCGAGCATTAAGTCATGCAGGGGCAAAAGGCATAATGCAAATAATGCCCGCCACCGCAGAGGGTGTGTTTGGTGTGTCGCGTCATCAATTATTTGATGCAAAAACCAATATTACTTTAGGCATTAGTTTTATCAAAAAATTATTAACCCGCTATGATCAAAGAGCTGACATTGCCTTGTCTCATTATAATGGTGGCTCAGCGGTTCGAGCTAAATCAGGAAGATTATCCGTTATACCCGCAACAAAAAAATATGTTAACAAAGTATTGGCTGCTCAAGAGCACTTTAAATATAAAGCTTATCACTTATCAAATGATCCTAAGCAAGGCACATTAAAAAGCACTGTCAGGTTCATGGCATCAACGAATATTTTAGGCAAAAAGAAAACGGCAGATAGATCGCTACCTATCGATAAAACAGAAATGGTAAAAACTATACAACCTATTTACTTAGCAAGTACTGAACCATTTGACCAAGCCTTGTATGAAAAAGTTGAACAGCTAAGAACGTTACGCACACATAACATTATGCGTAATAGCAAAAATAAGAGTACAACAATCGCCAATTATAGCGTCCCCTATAAAAGTAAGGCATTGATTCAAGCCAAGTTGAAACACCCACCAAAACGCCATATTCCATTATCAGAAAAACGTATTAAGGTACTTAGCTGGGAACAAATGTTCAATTAACGTCACTCATTTCATCGTAGTTAATTTTATCCCTACAGGCTAAAAGAGTAAAAAGGCCTCAAAGGTTTTTATAACCTTAATTATGAAATGAAAAGTACATTAATGGAGAAAATAGTATGTCACGTTTATTTAGTTTATTGCTGCTAGCATTGTGCCTTAACTCACCGACATCAGCTTATGCGGCTAACAATGTCAATATTCTTGTCATTGGCAATGATGCCAACAATGGCAGTGTACCTCGTAATAATAGTGCTTTTAACCGAGTGATTGCTACATTAGCTAATAAGATGCATGACAACAACTTTGATGTCTATGATGAAACCGCCATTACCTTGGATGGCTTTGATCAAAACAGAATAAATCGAACAGATGCTGAAATTATTGATATTGCCCGTTCAATTAAACGTCCTCCTATCGACATTGCAGTTATTTTTTCTATTTATGTTGAGACACAAGCCAATGAATACACCACTAAAGTAAGTGCGAGAATTGAAGGGCGATTACTAAATGTTCAAACAGGTAGGCGTTTAGGTAACTTTGAAATTGATCATGCAAAGCCGTGGAACGTACCCAGTAAGTGCGCTCTAAATTGTATTGTCGCAAACTTGAATGATGAGACACGCCATATGGCTAATGATTTGAGCGCAGTATTAGTTGAAAAGCTTGCTTGGATAACGGATGGTGGTGATAGTGATTCAGGGCTAGATCAATCAGGTACAAATCATTTAAGTACAGGTTACAGCATAATTTTTGATGGTTTTACCTCAGAACACTTTTCCGATATTGAAGAGTATTTGGTCGTTTTTTCAGGATACGATTCCTATCGACCAACAGAGATTCGTTATACACGTACTGAAATATGGTATAAATCATCAATAGGCACAGCAAAATTACTCCGCAACATGAAAAAAATGTTAGCTGAGTTAGACTTAAACGCTACAATTAACTTTGAGGGTAATACATTTACCGTGAAAAAAATTACCCTTAGGGGTAAGATAAACCGTCAAGTTGCTGAATAAAAAATAGCTGACAACATTTTATCACTTTAAAATTATCCATGTTGCCGCCTAAGCATTTAATAAGCAAGAACTCGAACCACATCTTTAAACAGGTTAGTTCGCGGTAAGAGTCACTTTTAAACTCGGATAGTGAATGCAGAATATTGATAAATACAAGGTGCTAAAAAAATTAGGTTCTGGCAGCTTTGGCTCTGTTTATTTAGCTCAAGATCCTAAGCTGCAGGTACAAGTTGCTATCAAAGTTTTTAAAGTGAAGGATGTAAGTTTACTTAGCCAAGTAACTTCCGCTGCTAACGATCCGCTAAGTGTGTTAAAGCAACGTTTCATTGACGAAGCACACACGCTTAGAAAGTTATCAAGCAATGCATATATTATCGAAATGTATGACTTTGACGAACTGGAAGATGGCACTCCCTATTACGTAATGCCGTACATTCAACATACGCTGGTAGATGAACTTGGTAAAGACGCCTTTAGCTCCGGAGCACTAGAAGATACTCCTAAAGAGCAACATCCTAAAAGTATAACCTCTGCACAAACAATTCATTATTTAATGCAAATTAGCCAAGCACTTTGTGCCGTTCATGAAAATGGACTAGTTCACCGTGATATCAAGCCTGCAAATATATTAATCAATGATCAAAATCAGGTGCAATTGAGTGATTTTGGTATTGCCAAACTGCCGCTTAGTGAACAAAGTCAAACCGGCTTTGGCATGGGCAGCAGAAATTACATGAGTCCCGAACAACAAGAAAGTGCCAAGCATGTTAAACCTGCCAGTGATATTTATAGTTTGGGGGTTTTAGCGTATCGGATGTTTACTGGACGGTTACCTATGGGACGCTTTCAAGATCCAATCGAATATGCCCCGGAAATAGGCAGACCATTAAACGAGCTAATACTGCTCTCATTATCTCAAGATGCTAACCTGCGCCCCATTAACGGTGCTGAATTCCTATCCGCGCTTAATTTAGCTAAAACACATCAAAAAAGTAGCCCACTCGATGATAATCAAAAAATAACTCAACATATTAATGAAGGTATTATTCATAACATTGAGCAAAACATGGATGAAGATACGCTTGTTTGGTCCTCACAAAGTAAGTCTCCGATAAAGCCAGCGCTTAAACCCTTAGAAAATAAAATTGTTGAGTTATTAAATAAACAAGGTGAAATAAAACAAACCGACATCCCCCTATTACAAGTGTTAGGAGATATTCATCATTTAGATAAATCGGCACTCACAACATTTATTAACTACATTCTTGAGCAAAAAAGTGCTCATTCAAGCCCATTACAGTCATTTATTATATGGGTAAAAACGGTTAACAAACACTTTGTAGCTGGGCTAGAAAAAGTATCTGATAACGATATTAATATATTAATGCAAGCAGGGTTAAGTACAACTTCTCAAACAATTGAACAGTTAACCACAATACTTAACACAAAACAGCAAGAACACAGCACCGAAAATAATGCAGAGCATCACATAAAAGCAGTGGATACATCTGCTGAGAAACAATTAACAAATCTATTAAGTCCCCCACAAGTAAAACGCTATTTATTTAACGATCATCAACCAACAAAATTATTATTTTTTGGGGCTGTGTTATTAGTTTTGACTATATCAATGGCAATATATGGTCAGTACAAAAACCAACAAAAGGCGATAAGTAATGATCATCAGGCATGGTTCTCGGCTAAAAAAGAGAACACGGTAATTAGCTATAACCGTTATTTACAAAATGGTAGTGCAGGTAATTACATTACCGAGGCAGAAAATAAATTAGCCGATTTATTACAGACAAAAGCAGTGTTAACAGCAAGTAGAATAACGCTTCGTCAGCAACAGATCAGTAATGCACAACACCAGCTAATCAAACATGGTTTTGACTTAACTCCGACGGGTGAAATTGATAGGCGTACTGCTCACGCAATTGAGGCTTTTGAGAAAAGAGAAGGCTTAATAGTCACTGGAGAAGTAGATGAAGTATTACTTAAAAAATTAACTGACAGTTATCAACAAAAAGATGCGCAACTTTGGCAACAAGTGCAAGCAGAGAATTCAATCGCAGCATACCAATTGTATCAAACAAGATTCCCACAAGGCCTGAATGTTAATCAGGCATTAAGCACCATTAAACAACTCAATAATGAACAAGAAAATAGCAACAAGCTAAAACGAGAAGCTAAAGAAAGGCAACAACAAGAGACTATTGAACAAGCAATACATAAGTTACTAAATAACTTCATCACCCTACCTTCGGGAAAATTTACCATGGGCTGCATTCATGAAAAAGAATGTAAACAAAGAGAAACTCCAGCACATACTGTCTCTATTAATACCTTTAGCATCATGGCAACCGAAGTTACTTTTGCCCTTTGGGATGCCTGTATGTTAAGTGGAAATTGTAAAGTTAATCCGGATGATCAAGGATGGGGACGTGGTAATCGTCCTGTGATTGGCATTAGTTATTTCGATATTGTTAATGAATTTATCCCGTGGTTAAACAATAAAACAGGAAAAGTATTTTCCTTACCTTCAGAAGCGCAATGGGAATATGCGGCTAAAGCGGATAGCAGTGCTAAATATGCTTGGGGTAATAACATTGATTGCCAAAAAGCACAGTTTAGTCAATTTAGCGGAGTATGTGGCAACGACCGTAAAACCACTAGGGTCAAAAGCTTTATCCCCAATGAATATGGTTTATATGACATGCATGGCAATGTTTGGGAATGGACACAAGATTGTTGGCATAATAGTTATTCTTTTGCCCCTACAGATGGTAGTTCATGGAGTAATGCTGATTGTGATGCAGGTGTTATTAGAGGCGGTTCTTGGCTTAATGAAGCTAATATATTACGCTCTGTTTTTAGGCGTGGCAATGACCGCTCAACTCGATCAAATACTAAAGGTTTCCGCTTAATCATTAATTCTGAAGGCAATTAATACTCATTCCATTAAATGATTAGCACTTACACTGGTTAAAATAATATTCACCTAAAAAACAGTTCACTACAAATGAATACAAATTAGTTTCTTACTTTTCAGTATTTATTCCTAAAAATTCCTCTCACCTTTTCATAACCCTCATTAACTAAATAATGACCTTTTTAAAAGGAGCGGGTTATGACCTCAAAGCAACGCTTTTTGACTAGCATAATAAATAAAAAATTAACCATATGTATCTTGTTTTCGATCACGCTATCAGCATGTACCTCAACATCACAACAAACAGGTAATTCAAATAGTCACACTAGTAATCGTAATTATATTGCCTTGCAAACTGACATTGAATGTCAAAACCATGCTCAGAATATAGCAAGTCACGCAGAGTCAACGGCCTCTAATGCACAATATTTAGCAGCAGCTAAAGCACTACACCTTTGTATCAGCACTGCGCTAACCACTACCAGCTATAACCGCACAGATGAACACGAGCTAGTTATTATGAAAATGATGGCAGCAGCAACACTAAACTTTATTAAATCAGGCAATGTCATTACCGCAAACAGAGAAATTGACAGGTTCAAACGCATCTATCCAAGCCAGGACCTCTACTTTGAAGACTACACCTCCTTTCTAGACACTGCCACTGTATTGCTCTCTGTTGAACCTATGCACTCTTCACAACTCAGCTCTTTAAACATAAGCCGAGTACTCAGAGATGAAATTGAACGTAAATATTATTGGTTAAACCATTAGGGGGATCATATGAAATCCATGATTAAAACAAATAAACAAAAGTACAAACAAGCACCTTCAGTCAGCTCACCACTAGTAAAGTCCTTAAGCTTAGCTGTCGTATTAACGTTAAGCAGTCAGGTTGTACTTGCCAATGAAGCTCAGTTTGGGGACGTTTCTTCAGATTGGAAACCCGTAGCAAGTGACAAGTTAATTAAACTACCCGCAAATATCATTGAAAAACGTATTCAAAAAGATTTTCAAGCATCAGCGATGGCAACACGCATGATAGAGCTAGATGTAGCAATGCAGGATGGCGTCAGCATGATTAAATCCATTATTGAGCTAATGCCTGAACTTGAAGGTGAAGCGGTTCAAAATCAACGTTTTGAATTATTACAGTATAAATCTGACTACTTAGATGCATTACAAGAAAGCCATAATCTACATCAAAGCGCGCTTGAAAAGAAACAAACCTTATACAAAAGTGTGCTGGATAAACTGAGACTTCAATCAGGAAAAATGAATAATAGTGAGACCTATAAAATTCAGCAAGCACAAATTGCGGCTCGACAACGAATGGAGAAAGTTGTTGAGCAGGTTGATCAATCATTAATGCACCTTGGAAATGAAAAGTCCTCACCTTATACCGACAAATACAGCACTAACCTTGGTCAAATTGAAAATTTAAAAATGGCAATAAGTCGTCATCAAGCAAACCAATCACCACAAATGAATGGGGTCGATATAACGTCTGAAGAATACTTACGCCAGCTATTAATAAACGTTTCAACAGAGCAGTCACTGCTAGACCAAGAAACACTGATGTTAAGTTATATGGCGAAACTCGTTGCGCTTGATGCTCAAACTCTAGAGTACGAAGTTTCTTACGGTGACGGCACTAGTGATGAGTTAATGAGTGAAACCAACAAGCCCTCAGCAGTGACCACTTTATTTTATCAGGAGTAAATGATGACAAATTTCAACAAGATATTGACCGCTTTGATAGGTGTTACCTGCTTAATAAGTAACGTTAATGCAAAACCTAACATGTTATTTACCCTAGAAAACTTAGAACGGCAACGTGCGGTATTACTTGATAACTTAACAACGACTAAGTTATCTACGTACCAACGAGAGCAAAACACCAATAAGCTTATTAAACGCTTAGTTGATTTGGAGCGTATGGTATTACGTGATGATCGCATTGCGACAAGCAATAGTATTATGGCAAAAAATGCCTTTGAAAATTACGATCTCACCTTTTTAGTGCATGCAGGAAGTGAAAGTAAAAAATCACCTATGGCTCATTGGTTACAGGCGTTGAAAATAACCAATCAAAGCATTGAGAAAAGTCGAGCTGGAGCACGCTAATGGCTTCTTTTTTCGATATAAATAGCAACCAAGATATCGCTGATAAAATGAAAAGCATGAACAATGAAAAGCCAATAGTCATGCCGATTATGGGTATCATTATTATTTCATTAGCATTGGTAAGTTATGCCACTGAATTACCCTTGAGTGAACTTTTCTTCTGGATAGAACGCTTTTTTAGCTCTGTATTCATTGCTATTTATACTTTCCTAGTCGCGATCGGTATTTATGCCATAGTGCAATTAAAGCAGCCTGAATTGGCTAATTACTGGCAGGAAGTTGGCTTACAAGCAGGTAATGCGATTGCAACATTGGCCCTCACCTTTACCTTACTCGGCATCAGTTTAGGTATTGGTACTTTATCAGAGCAGCCCTTGAGCCCTGAAAACATACAGCTAATCATATCGGGGTTAACAAAACAGTTTTCTATGGCGTTCATGACGACGGTTATTGGCTTACCTACAGCAACTGTCATCCGTGCTTTAATTAGCATTAAATATCAAAAAATCACTGCTGAATTCAGTAATAAAAACACTTAAACGAATAGAAGGAATATCCGCATGAAAACTTTATTTTCCATTGCAGTATTAGTTGCCGTTATTTATCTATTTTTGCCACAAAATGCATTAGAAAAATTATCGGCCTTTATGCCAAAGAAACAAATAGAGCAGGCAGCAGAAACAGTATTGAATGATGTAGACCAGAGGCTTGAGCAATTTAAAAGTAAACTTTTAATAAAACAAAACAACCGTATAAATGACCTAGAAAAACAACTCGCGACTCTGCAAGGGCAATTACATACCCAAGCAGAGCAAATCAACTTAGCCATTATGCAAAACAAAAAACAAGCAATAGTCGCCAAACAGTCAATTGCGAAAACTCAAAGCATAGCCAAAAAATCGATAACAACTCAGACTTCTGCTGAAGCTAAATTTATTGCATCTACCAACACCAATACCAATACCAATACCAATACCAATATTGAAATCGACGATAGCCACCTTGACAATAGCGACATTGCAGCAGAAACGTCAGCTAAACAACAGGCAATTAAGCGCCAAGCATATTTGCAAGATTTAGCTGAACGCATGAATAGAACTTCACTACATGCACTGACAAAATAATAAGCTAAATAAATAAAGTAGGTGCTCAATATGCAGGGAATTAACGCTTCATATTTACATAAGCTTATTGTGTTAACCGTAATCGCCTTTATTGTTTATTGCATGCTTAGCTTATGGAATATTAATCATTGGCAAGAAAGTGTATTAAAGAAAACAGTGACAATTCAACTCTCACCTCTTTTAAAAGACGCTGCACGATCAAAAGAAAAACTGTTAGAGAAAAAATTACTACCACAGATAAAGCACAAGGAGCAGTTGCTGGTATTCACAAAAGTTGATTTACCTGAGCTACCAGAACAGCCAAAGCCATTAAAGTCTGTGATGGGCGAAAAATATAACCATACCAGTACGGTCAAAGCAAGTGTTAAACCAATAGCTAAAACAACGACACAAAACGCATCAATAAAGCAGCAGGTGCCTTATGCTAAACAGTCCCGCCGAGCAAAAATAAAAAATGTCTCGAGTATTTACCAGCAGCTTATCTCAGATGACTCCATCGATATAGAGCTTGCATGGCCTAACCATAAGGTCGCTAGAAAAGATATTTTTAGCT